>WNGF01001970.1_pt1 | contig 62423 bp, 59 predicted proteins | sample 5400641 | NCBI WGS metagenome assembly WNGF01 (sample SAMN13153371, study PRJNA577476) | soil metagenome | isolation source: 80 cm soil or saprolite under grassland replicate 2 | place: USA:California | collected 2016-06-15
GGATTCGCGCGCAGGAAGTGCTTCTTCCGCTGCTTCTTTTTCCGATGCTCGTTCCGGTTCTGCTCGCGGCGATGTCGGCGTCCAAGGCCCTCCTCACCGGGGACCTCATGCATGAAGCCGGCGCATGGACGCAGCTGCTCATCGCGTACGATTTGATTTTTCTGATTGCTACACTTCTCGCGTTCGATCACATCATCGAGGGTTGAGCCGAACATGACCGAGCCGCTCCCGTCCGCTGTTGATGCCCCCTTCGCTGTCAGGTCCTCGCCGGCCTGGAAAGCGTTCGGACTCTTCGCATTCCTCTTCCTCATCGCCTCGCAGGCGATCGCGATTCATGTCTCTCCTCCCGACCGTGACATGGGCGATCTTCAGAAGATCATGTACGTCCACGTCCCGGCCGCGTGGATAACGTTCCTCGCCTTTTTCGTCGTTCTCTTTTACAGCCTCGCGTATCTCTGGAAGCAGCGCGAGAAGGACGATCTTCTCGCCGCATCCGCAGCCGAGGTCGGCGCGACTTTCAACGGGCTCACGCTGGTACTCGGGATGATCTGGGGACGGCCGACGTGGGGCGTCTGGTGGACATGGGACGCGCGTCTGACCTCGACGCTCGTCCTTTTTCTCATTTTCGCCGGTTATCTTGCACTGAGGGCGTTTCTCGACGACCCACGCCGCCGGGCGCAGTGGAGCGCGGTCGTCGGGATACTCGGCGCGATCAACGTTCCGATCGTGTACATGTCGGTGAGATGGTGGCGGACTCTGCACCAGATGCAGTCGGCGCCATCCACCATGGCTCCGGCGTACGTGCTCGGGCTTCGTCTCAATGCATTCGCGTTTCTCTTCGTGATGATCTACTTCATTCGCCGCAGATACGAAGCGGCCCGTCTCGAGCGCGCCGTCGAAGACGCCGCTCAGGCCGCCGCTCTCGGAGGGCGATAACATGGCAAACAACAACTGGACTTTCGTAATCGCCGCGTATGCGGTGACCTGGATTGTGTTACTGGGATATCTCGTTCGTGTCCACCGTAAGCTCGCGCAAGCGCGGGCGGCGTACGACAGCGCCGCCGGTCAGAGCATGAGATCATGAAGCGCCGCAACTGGCTGATCGCCGGCGCCGCGGCATTGGTCGCAGTGTTCGCCTGGCTGCTCTATGGAGGACTCGATAAAAACATCGTCTTCTTCCTCACGCCGAAGGAGCTGCACGCGAAGGGCGCGGCTGGATACGGCGTTCCGGTCCGCCTCGGCGGACAGGTGAAGCCCGCGACAGTGAAGTGGGATGCACAGGCGCTCGATCTGAGATTCATCATCACCGACGGCGCGAGTGAGATTCCGGTCCACGCGCGCGGAGCGCCGCCGCAGATGTTCCGCGACGGCATGGGCGTCGTGGTCGAGGGTCGGTACGGACACGACGGAGTTTTTCAGGCGACGAACCTGATGGTGAAACACTCGAACGAGTACCGGGCGCCGAAACCCGGTGAGCGGCCACAGGAGATGTACCGAACCCTGATCAAGGGGTCCGGCTCGTGACGGGACTGCTCGCGCAAACAGCTCTCCAGGTTTCGCTCGCGGTCGTCATTTTCGGAGTAGTCATGATCGCACTCGGCGCCCGGAAGTCGCGGGACGAGTGGATCGAGCTCGGCTACGGCGCCATTTACACCAACTTCATTCTCGTGAGCATCGCGACGTTCGCGATGGTTTACGCGCTCGTCACTCACGACTTCTCGGTTTCATATGTCGCCCAGGTCGGGAGCCGCGCGACGCCGCTCTTCTATACTGTCATCTCGCTCTGGGGAGCGCTCGAGGGCTCGATTCTCTTCTGGGCGTGGGTACTCGGCCTGTACGCCGCAGTTGCGGTTTATCGGAATCGCCGGAAAGAGGGGAAGCTGATTCCGTATACCGGCGCGGTCTTCCTGACGATCTCGCTTTTCTTCGCAATCCTTCTCGTCGGTCCCGCGAATCCCTTCGTTCCGCTTTTTCCCGTTCCTCCCGACGGTCCAGGCCCCAACCCGCTTCTTCAGAATCACATTCTGATGGCGGTGCACCCGCCGCTGCTCTACCTGGGTTACGTCGGAATGTCCGTTCCGTTCGCCTTTGCCGCCGGCGCGATGCTCGCTGGCGAAGTGACGTCGGATGATTGGATAAGACTCAGCCGCCGCTGGACGCTCGTCACCTGGGGATTTCTCTCGGCGGCGATCATCGCCGGCATGTGGTGGTCGTACGAAGTGCTCGGCTGGGGCGGGTACTGGGCGTGGGATCCGGTCGAGAACGCGTCGTTCCTCCCGTGGCTGACGGCGACGGCGTATCTGCATTCGATGATGGTGCAGAAGCGCCGCGGCATGCTCCGTCTTTGGAATCTCAACCTTGTCGTTGGAACTTTCGTTCTGACGATCCTCGGGACTTTCCTCACGCGGTCGGGAATTCTCTCGTCGGTGCACGCATTCACGACCGGTCCGATCGGCTACTACTTCCTCGGATTCATCACCTTCGTGCTCGTCGCGGCGCTCGCGATGGTCTGGGGAAATTCGGAGAAGCTGCGCACGACGGGACACCTCGATTCGGCGGTGTCCCGCGAAACGGTGATCCTGTTCAACAATCTCTTTCTCACCGCATTCATGTTCACGGTGCTGGTGGGAACGCTCTACCCGCTCGTCGCAGAAGCGCTTCGCGGCGTCAAAGTCAGCGTCGGCCAGCCGTTCTTCAACAAGATGTCGCTTCCGCTCATCGTCGCGCTCCTGTTCCTGATGGGCGTCGGCCCCGCGCTTCCGTGGAGAAGCGCTACCAGCGAGCAAATGCGCGACAAGCTTCTGCCGCCAATCGTTGGCGCCGCATTGTTCGCACTCGGCGCACTCCTGTTTGGTGCGCGCGGTATCTACCCGCTCCTGGGGTTTACCTTTGTCGGCTATTCATTAGCCGCGAATCTCCGCGAATACTGGATCGGCATGAAGTCGCGGCGCGAAGCGCACGGCGAGTCGTGGCCGCTCTCGCTCGTGCGCCTGTTCGGCGCGAGCCGGCACAAATACGGCGGATATCTCGCACACATCGGAATTCTTCTAGTCGCGCTCGGCATCACCGCATCGCTCACGTTCCGCAGCGAACGCGAAGCGACTCTAAGGCCCAATGAGACGATGACGGTTGCCGGCAAGACGGTTCGCCTCAAGTCGGTCTGGGGGAGGGAGGAAGTGCAGCGCTCCGTAGTCGGCGCGACGATGGAAGTTCTCGAGAACGGCGCCGTCGTCGCGACGATGCAGCCGAGGATGAACTTCTATCCGTCGTCCACGGCGCCGGTAGTAACGCCCGATGTGCGAAGCACCATTAGGGGCGATCTGTATTTGAATCTTATGGCGTTCGAGCCGCGCGGTACTAACGCCACTGTGAAGATGATCGTCGAGCCCCTTGCTCCCTGGATCTGGTTCGGTGGCGGGGTCATCGTGCTCGGCGCCGTGATCACTGTTCTCCCGAGGGGGCGTCCCAAGGAGCAGGAGACGGCTGCGCCGGCGCTGATCAGGCCGATCGCGGTGGAGGTGGAAGCATGAACTGGAAGCGGTCCTTCGTTGCGATTGCGTTTGCGGTTCCAATCATCGCTTTGCTCGCGTGGGGATTCCGTCGTGACCCGGACGCGATTCCATCGCCGCTTCCGGGACAAACCGCGCCGGAATTCGCGCTGTCGGTTTTTTCGCCCGGAGTCGGTCCGCTCGCCCGTCCGGTAGGAGACACGGTTCGTCTTGCGGATCTCAACGGAAAGATCGTCGTGATGAATTTCTGGGCATCGTGGTGTCTAGTTTGCCGGGAGGAGCATGCGACGCTCTCGGCGATGGTTCAGAAGTACGCGCGGCAGCCCGTCACCTTCCTCGGCGTGCTCTACAACGACGAGCCGGCGAACGGAATTCAGTGGATTCAGACGATGGGCGGACAAAGCTACCCGTCGGTCTTCGATCCGAATCTGCGCACCGCCATCGACTACGGGCTTTACGGAGTCCCCGAGACGTTCGTCATCGACGCTTCGGGGCGAATCGCGCATAAGGAGACCGGCGTCGTTTCCGGTCTGGTGCTCTCGCGAGTGCTCGACTCCCTGATCGTCGCATCCGGACATCCGGCTCCGAAGCCGGCCGCGTGAACAGTTCGCGTTCCCGATTCGCTGTGCTGGCGTTCGCAGCCGCGTTAGTCAGTGCCGCATTCGTCACGAGTGCGAACGCACAGGACGTGGATTCAGCGCTCGAGGCGCGCACGAGTGCAGTCGCTGGGCAGCTGAGGTGCCCCGTTTGTCAGGGTGTTTCGATTCAGGATTCACCGTCGCAGCTCGCGCAGGAGATGCGCGGCGTGGTTAAGGACCAGCTCCGTTCCGGCCGGACGCCCGATCAGGTCAAGGCGTACTTCGTGTCGAAGTATGGAGAGTGGATTCTTCTCGAGCCGAAGGCGACGGGAATGAACGTTCTTGTTTACGCCCTTCCGGTCTTTCTCGTTCTCGGCGGGATCGCGGCGATTGTTTTAGTGGTTCGCCGATGGACGCGGAATCCCGTGACGCCGGCGTGACGCGGCTGGCAATTTAGGCGCGATGCCGAGCCGTCCGCCCCAATCCTAGTCATGATCTCCATACATCGACTTACTAAGCGCTTCGGCTCCCAACTGGCCGTCGACGCTCTGAGTTTCGAGATCCCGCGTGGTCAAATCGTCGGCTTCCTAGGCCCCAATGGCGCCGGGAAGTCCACGACTCTCAGGATGCTCACCGGGATGATCGAGCCCACCAGCGGCTCTGCGACTATCTGCGGCTTCGACCTCTTGCGCGAACCCATCGAAGTCAAGCAGCACGTCGGATTCGTGCCCGAGTCGGGCGCCGTCTTCGAATCGCTTACCGGCCTCGAGTATCTCACCATGGTCGCCGCGCTCTATGCGATTCCCGAAGACGCCGCGGTCGAACGGATCCGCCAGTTCATCGCGTTCTTCGACCTGAGCTTTGAAACACTTACCGAAAAGCTCCTCGGCGCTTACTCCAAAGGCATGCGCCGCAAGGTAGTCATCACTTCGGCGCTGCTGCACAATCCTCCCGTCGTTTTCTTCGACGAGCCACTCGACGGCCTGGATGCCAATGCCGCCGTCGGGTTCAAGGCGCTGATACAAACGCTCGCGCACGAAGGGAAGACGATCGTGTACAGCTCGCACATCCTCGACGTTGTCGAACGGGTTTGCGATCGCGTCATCATCATCGACAAAGGCAAGCTCCTGCTCGACGGCAAGCCGGATGAGCTCGTGACCTCGCACAACTCCGGCACACTGGAAAAGCTCTTCACGCGGTTGACCGGCGGCGAGGAGCTCGAGCGCCGTGCCGAAGATTTCGCGAAGACCTTTCGCGCATGACTTGGGTCCGGCATTCGGCGTCTTCCATTCCTGTACCGGAACGAACGCTTCGCCGGCTCTTTCTCACGCTCTTCCTTCGCGGACGAAGTGCGCGCGGTATCAAGAAAGCGGATACTCCAGCCAGCGTCGGCAGCAAGCTGCTGCAGGTGCTGGCCTTTTATGCGCTGGTTGGACTTTTCGCTATTTCGCTCCGCGGCCAGACGGTTTTTGTGCTCGGAATCTACCTGCACGCGATGACGTTCATCCTCGTCGGAATGTTCGTCGCCATGTCGGCCGGCGAAGTCCTGTTCAACAAGGAGGAAGCGGATATCCTGCTGCACCGGCCCATCGCGCCGCGTGCATTGCTCTGGGCCAAGATCGGCGTGCTAGTGCAGGTATCCCTCTGGCTCGCGGGCGCTTTTAACCTCGCCGGGCTCTTTGTCGGTGTGTTCGCCAAAGACGGCGGTTGGCTGTTTCCCGCCGCGCATGCAGTCTCCGCCTCGCTGGAAGCGCTCTTCTGCACCGCGATAGTTGTGATGACTTATCAACTGTGCCTCCGATGGTTCGGCCGTGAGAAGCTGGATGCGCTCATGACCACCACGCAGGTAGTGGTCGTCATCGCCTTTCTATTGGGCGGTCAGTTGGTTCCGCAACTACTGCTTCGAAGCGGAGGCGGGGCGTTAGTGAGCGTCAATCACAGGTGGGTCGCGCTCCTGCCGCCGTCGTGGTTTGCTGCACTTGATGATGCGATCGCCGGCAGCGGCGCTGCCAGCTCATGGGGGCTTGCCATCCTCGGCATTGCCGCGACGTCAGCAGTGTTATGGATCGCGTTCGGAAAACTCGCGACTGACTACGAGACCGGACTCAAAGCCATTACCGAATCGACGACGCGGCGGCCGGCGCGCGCCCGGCGTCGGCTGCTCGATCGGCTCACGAAGATTCCACCTCTCAGTTGGTGGGTCGGCGATTCCGTTTCCCGCGCCTCGTTCCTCCTCTCGGCCGCTTATCTCGGGCGTGACCGGGACACGAAGCTGCGAATCTATCCGGGCATCGCACCGGTGCTGGTCCTGCCGATCATCATGCTTTTGCCGCGCGAGCAATCGAGCACACGCGGCGGTTCCTTCCAGATTGCATTCAGCGGCTGTTATCTCGCGCTATTGCCGTTGCTATCGCTTGGCATGCTTCAGTTCTCGCAGCAGTGGCAGGCGTCAGACATTTTTCGCCTCGCACCCATGCGCGGCCCGGGCGCACTCTGCCACGGTGCCCGCCGAGCCGTCCTGCTCCTTATTACGCTTCCGATGATTATGATCTTGGCGGGCATCGTGATGCTCACGGGGCATCGTACCTCGCAGCTTGTATTGATGCTGCCCGGAATCATCGCGCTCCCGGCCTACGCGATGTTCGCGTGCCTCGGTGGCGCCGCGGCGCCCCTCTCGCGCCCTCCTGTCGAAGGTAAGGCAGCGGGGCGCGCCATCAGCATGGTAGGCGTGATGTTCTCGTCGGGGCTGCTGGCCGGCATTTCGGCCTGGGCGCATTCAGGCGGATGGTTCGGGCCGATGCTGGTCGCGGAGCTAGTGATCGTGGCCGCCATTTACGTTGCGATGCGCACGTCGGTGGCCCATGCAAGATGGGCGTCGATCGATTAGGGAACGACGCTGTATCTAGATGTATGGGATGCAGCCGGCGCACATGTCGCTGTTTCGAAAGAGGTCTACGTCTGCGATGGACCCAATATAAGTTGATGATTGAACCCGCCTATGCGACACCGGTTGGGTTAATCCCAAGTGACAAGGAATAAGAGAATGAAACATGCGGTCTGTTTGATTGCAGTCTGGTGTGCGACCGTTTCGAACCTCGCGGCTGCACAGTTCACATCGAGAATCAACGAAAGGTTAGAGGAAGTTGCGCCTGCGAGCAGTGCGGCAGGTCGATTCGATTTCGTTTCTGCGGTTCCCCCTTCGGCTTATCGAAGCTGCCACGCATGTGACATCTATAGCGGACCGGATTCCCTGGAGAAAGCCGATACCGTGCCATCTCGTGCTCGGCGGATGCTCACTTATGCAGCGATTGGTTTTGTGATAGGCGCAGTAATTGGCGCAGCTGAAGAGTCCGGCCATCACACCAACTGCGGCCAGGAAGTGAATTGCCGCGCCGGCATCCCGTATATGGCTGCGGCGGGTGGGGTAGCCGGCGCTCTAATAGGACTTGCCGTCGGAGCCGTACTACCCAGTCACTCTCAACATGCCCTCAACAGCCGGAGCAAAACCCCACGAACAGTATGGCTCATACTGGGTGTCCCGCGGTGATAAAGGTTGCCGCCAATCAACATAAGGTGATGTTGTACAACAAAGTTTTTAGCGTGCCATGGATCCTCGTACTGCTATAGTTGACCTGAAACCCGGTATCTGATTCGGTTATTATCTCGGTCCTCGCCATTGGAGGGCCGATGCGGAAATCGAGATTTTCGACGGAGCAGATCGTGGGCTTTCTAAGCAGCACGAAGCCGGAGCCAAGATCAGTGAGCTCTGCCGGCAGAACGGGATCAGCGACAACACCTTTCACCGCTGGAAGAGGAAGTACGGCGGTCTTGAAGTGCCGGACGCGAGACGTCTCAAGCAGCTCGAGGAGGAGAACCGCCAGCTCAAGCGGATCGTTGCCGACCAGGCGTTGAACCTCGTCGTGGTGAAAGGTCTCATGGGGGAAAGGTGGTGACCCGGAGCATGCGGCGGCTCGCGGTCACCGAGGCGAGGAGAGCCGCTTGAATCTCGGAGCGGAGAGCGTGCCGGTTCACCGGATTCTTCATTACGACGCACCGCTACCAATCGCGGCGGCCTTCTGACGATGCGCTCCAGAACGCGGCTCACGCCCGTCCGCGCAGCTTCGCCACCCACCACCTCAGTCCGACGAGCAAAAACCGCCAGTCGTGGAAAAACTCGGGCGGTTTTCCTTCCAGTGCGTGGCCGATGAACTGGACCGTCCACCCAGTCACGAACATCACAGTTGGCACCGGCCAAAAGCGATGCATGAACAGCGCGACGACAAAAAGCGGAATCGAGCCCGCAATCAGCGGTATCCCTATCGTATGAAAGAATCTATTGACGGGATTCTGATGACTCTTCGCGTACTCCGCTACCCACTCGTTCCAGGAACGGCCGCCGAGCATTGAGGGCTCCGTGTGAGGGTGTTCCACGATAGCAGCGGCAGGCCGATTCGCGCCAGCGCAAACAGACGCTCACTGATTCGATGCGCTGAAAGCGGCGGCACGAAGAATGAACTGATAGTGGATGCCGAGAGTTGCTCCAATTACCAAGAAACCAGAATGCCGGACGATCCATCAAAAGCACCACGCGCGCCCGAACCGCTTCCCGCCACGGCGCACGGTCTCCCGCTCGTGTCCGCGCTGATTCTAAGCATCGTCGCAGGCGCCGTCGCGATCGTTGGATCGGTCGCGGTGGTGAAGGGAACAATGCCCAACTCGACGAAGGCCGCGATCTCGGTGCTGTCCCTGGTTGCGTTGCTCGTCCTGGCATACGCGCTCATTCAGCTCCTGCTCGCGGTGATCGCGACGGCCGGCGAACGACGCTGGTTCGCGCGACAGATATCCGAGCGGCGGCAGGGGGACCGCGCGAGAAAGCCACGCGATAGCTGACGATGCGTCGCGCTAGTGTCCGGTTCGGAAAGGATTTCAGGATCGTCGTCGGTGACCGTCATTCCGAGGCGGCGACGATGGTTATCGAGCCGGGAGATTGCGAAGGCGGGCCGGATAACCGCCACCGCGGCGCCGATCAATGGTTGTACGTTCAGAGCGGAGCGGGCGTCGCGATCGTCAATGGCACACACTATCCGATTCGTGCCGGGTCCCTTCTGCTGATTCAGCGCGGCGATCTTCATGAGATACGAAACACCGGCCGTTCGCCGATGAAGACACTGAATATCTACGTCCCGCCCGCATATCGCTCCGACGGAGATCCACTGCCGAGAGGAAGGAAGTAGGACTCTTGAGCCGGGCGAAACCTGGCGGCGTTAGGAAACACGCATCAACTTAGAACGAAGTCGATTTCAGATCAGCCATTTTTTTAAGAGACACCATGCGTACTCGTTACGTCGTACTTGCGCTCACAGTCCTGCTCGTCGCTCCTGCAGCGGCCATTTCGCAGTCGGCGGCACCGGCTTATCACGTTGCGCGAACGATCCGCCTCGGCGGCGAAGGCGGATGGGACGATCTGGTTGCCGACCCGATTGGGCACCGGCTCTACATCTCGCGCAGCAGTCACGTGATGGTGATCGACACCAAGCGTGATTCCGTCATCGGCGACATCGCCAATACGAGCGGCGTCCACAGTATCGCCATCGCGCGCGGCCTCAATCGCGGATTCACGAGCAACGGACGGGATTCGTCAGTCACCGTTTTTGATCTGACTACGCTCGCTCCGATCACCGTTATTCACGGCACGGGAAGGAATCCGGACGCGATCGTTTATGATTCGGCCTCGAACCGGGTTCTGGCGTTCAACGGCGGAAGCGCGAGCGCGACCGTGATCGACGCGACGAACGCGACGATTGTCGGAACGATCGACCTGGGCGGCAAGCCCGAATTCGCGCGCGCCGATCCGGGCGGGCGCGTATTCGTGAATCTCGAAGACAAGAACGAGATCGTCGAGCTCGATGCGCGGGATCTCAAGGTTCTCGCTCGCTGGCCGCTCGCGCCCTGCGAAGGTCCCACGGGGCTCGCCTCCGACCCGCCGCACTCACGTCTCTTCTCTGTCTGCGGCAATGGCGTGATGGCGATTGTCGACACCAAATCGGGACGCGTTGTCCAGACGGTTCCTACCGGCACGGGTACCGATGGAGCCGGATTCGATCCCGCGACCGGTTTGGCGTTCCGCTCCAATGGCGGGGGAAATCTGACCATCGTTCACGAAGATTCTCCCGACACATTCAGCGTCGTCGGAAATCTTCCAACGCAGCGTGGGGCGAGAACGATGACAATCGATCCCGCCACTGGGCGGATTTATCTCGTCACGGCGGAATTCGGCCCGTTACCCGCCCCGACGCCTGACCGTCCGCGTCCTCGGCCGCCTGTCATTCCCGGATCGTTCACACTGCTCGTCCTCGAGAAATAACTTCGACGCTGTCCCGCAAGCGGGTCGTCATAGTAGGAGGAGGGTTCGGCGGACTTTACGCCGCGAGAGCCCTTCGTGGATCAGAGGTCGACGTCATTCTCGTCGATCGCACCAATCACCACCTCTTTCAGCCGCTTCTCTACCAGGTCGCGACCGCTTCGCTGGCGCCTAGCGACATCACAGCGCCGATCCGGTGGATTCTGCGCAGAGATGAAAATATTTCCGTGCTGCTCGCCGAAGTCGTCAATGTCGACGTCGCATCCAAGACGCTTCGCCTCGACAGAGAGCCGTCGGAGATCTCCTACGATTATCTGATTCTTGCGCCCGGCTCTCGTCATTCCTACTTCGGCCACGATTCGTGGGAGACCATGGCGCCCGGACTAAAATCCGTCGAGGACGCGACTGAAATCCGGCGGCGATTCCTTCTCGCTTTCGAGCGGGCCGAAGCTTCCGGAAACGACGCGGAGCGGAACGCTTACCTCACATTCGTGATCGTCGGCGGTGGTCCGACGGGCGTCGAGCTTTCGGGGGCGCTTCCGTTGATCGCCCGCCGCGCGCTAGCGCCGGATTTCCGGAAAATCGACACCCGTCGCACGCGAGTGATTCTGCTCGAGGGCGGCGATCGCATTCTCTCCGGCTTCTCCGAGGGACTCTCCCGCACGGCGGTGCGCGATCTGGCGGACATCGGCGTCGAGGTGAGAACGGGGGCGATCGTCACGGCGGTCGATGCGGACGGCGTCTCGATCAGTGACGAGCGAATCGAGGCGAAAACAGTTTTCTGGGCGGCCGGCAACGCTCCGTCGCCACTCGGCCGGCTTCTTGGTGCGCCGCTCGATCGCATCGGCAGAGTTCTCGTCCAGCCCGATCTCTCGATCCCCGGGCACGCTGAAATATTCGTCATCGGCGACCTCGCTTCGGTTGTCCAGGACGGCCGTCAGGTGCCCGGCGTTGCGCCGGCGGCGATGCAGGAGGGAACTGCGGCGGCGAAAAACATTCTTCGCGACATCGGCCGTCAGAATCGTCGCGCGTTTCGCTATCGAAACAAGGGTGACCTCGCCACCATCGGCCGCTCGCACGCGATTGCCGCGTTTCCACGCTTCGAGCTAACCGGACGCCTCGCGTGGTGGTTCTGGGTATTTCTTCACATCCTCTACCTGATCGGCTTCCGCAACCGCGCGAGCGTGATGGTGCAGTGGGCCTATTCCTATTTCACCTACCAGCGCGGGGTGCGGTTGATTACGGGGAAAACAATGTAGCGCGTTGAGGGCGGTGACTCATGAATCATGAGTCAATAATTTGAAGTTTCTCTCGAATCCGCTCCGACCGGTCTGACTCGTTTGCAGCCAGTGGCTATCAGCGTGTTTTGCTTTCAGCTCGCCGCATGTAGTTTCTCAGTTGCAGTTCTTTATCGAGATTAGATCGCCCCCGCGAACGTATTGCAACTCTTCGCATCTCCCGAGTCGAATCCGCGCTTGAACCAGCTCGCTCTCTGTGCCGCCGACCCATGAGTGAACGAGTCGACGTTGATGCTTCCGCGGGTGCGCTGCTGGATTCTGTCGTCGCCGACGGCCGAAGCCGCCTGCAGCGCTTCCTCGGTATCGCCCGCCTGGAGCAGCTTCCGCTGCTGCGTCGAGTGTCCCCAGATACCAGCGTAGCAGTCCGCCTGCAGCTCCAGCCGCACCGAAAGCTGGTTCGCTTCGTCCGGCCGGGCTTCCTGACGCTGCCGAACCTGCGCGTCGGTACCGGTAAGATGCTGGATGTGATGACCGAGCTCGTGTGCCAGCACGTACGCCTGCGCCATCTCCCCGGACGCGCCGAACTTGTCCTTCAGCTCCTCGTAAAACCCGAGATCGATGTACGCGTGCTCGTCGAGCGGGCAGTAGAACGGGCCCATCGCCGACTGCGCCAGGCCGCAGCCGCTGTCGGTCGAATTCCTGAAAATCGCGAGCTTCGCCGGGTGAAACGCGACTCCGTTTTGCGGAAGGACCTGCGCCCAGGTATTCTGGACGTCGTCGAGAACGAACGAGACGAACTGGACCTCGGGCTCCTCTCGCGCCGAATCAGCCGCGCTGAGCGGCGCGTTTTGCGTCGCCGGAGCCCCGCCGACGTCGTTGAAGAAGTTGTGGCCTGTGAGAAGGCTCAGAACCAGGACCACGACGGTTCCGCCGATTCCAAGTGGAAGTGCCATTCCACCGCCGCTGCTGCGTCTGTCCTCGAGATTTCCGCTTCGCCCGCCAGGTGTCCACCGCATCCGACCGCCCCCGTATCGTATGCCTTGCGAGATTTGCAAAAACCTCGCCCCGCGCATAGAACGGTCTGACTCGTTTGCAGCTAGCGGCGATCAGCGCCTGCAGCCACCCGCTCGCCGCTTGTAGTTCTTATTTGCAGTTATGTGAAACTGACGCTCCAAGCGCTCGTAGATCAGATTGTACCCATCACGTGCACCGGATTTCCGGAGAACTGCCATGCCGAACGTAAGAGCTTTATCCGTCCTCCTCGCGGTCGCAACCGTGTTTGCCTGCACGACGCGCGTAAGTAACACCGACGCGGGCTTCGTCGGCGCCGCGGAGGGCGTCCCGGGTAGCTACGTGACGGACGCGAGCGGAACGACCCTCGGCAAGCACTGGTCGTACAGCGGAGCGCTCGTGCTCGACAGCGCCAAAACCTTCGGCGCGGTGTTCACGGTCAAGGCCGGTGAGGGTCAGGCGGATCGGACCAGTCTTCACGGGACATACCGCATCTCGACACGCAGCACCCGCCGGAGCCACCGTACTGCAACGACCGTCAGGGTAATTCTTCGTCCTTCCGATTCACATGAAGAGCACACGCTGGTCTTTTACGGAGATTCGCTGAAGTTCGATGGACCCTGGTGGGCGAGCGCCGGCCTTAACGCGATAGGTGTGGCCAACCCCGTGCTGGTAAAAGTGCCGGAGAGTGCAGTCGGCACGGCGAGCAGCACCCCGGCTGCGACGGCGACGGAAACAGCATCGTCCACACGCCGCTCGGTGAAAGCGACGAAATGATCCAATAGCGCCGCGGCCGCTGACCAGCGGAGCTCCCAAGCTCCTTCCGCCCGGCCTACATTACGCACCATGAACGCTGTCAGCGCACTTATGTCCGGATTGATCGATTACGCCGGCCTATTTCCGCCCGCGGAGCTCGACATGCCGGGCGCCGTGGAGCGTTACGACGAGTACCTGCGCGGACCGGATGCCGCGTCTCTCGGCCGATTCATCGTTCCCTCTTCGCGCCTGGACGAAATGGAAGCGGTTGCGGGCAATCTGCTATCGAGAGCCGGCGCGGGGCGGTGGCGCATCGCCGTCATCGCCGGCGAAAATGCCAGAGCAGCGGTGGGGAGAGTGCTCCGCTTCAACGCCGCGCACGCCAACAACTCGAATTCGTTGGCGGACACGCTGGAAGTGATGGCCGACTCGTCGGCTTCAATCACCGCCATCGCCGCTGAAATTCCGCAGTCTCTCTCGTCCTACTTCGAGATTCCGCTCGATGAAAATCTGGCTGCTTCCGTCGCCGCGATAAAAAAAGCCGGCGCCCGCGCAAAAATCCGCACCGGTGGAGTCGGCGCGCGCGCGTTTCCGTCGGCGACGGAAGTGCTCTGTTTCCTCGAGGCCTGCAACGCCGCCGGTGTCGCATTCAAGGCAACCGCCGGACTGCATCACGCGGTGCGGGCCGCTTATCCTCTCACGTACGAAGCGAACGCCGAGAGCGCGACGATGTTCGGTTACCTCAACATTTTTCTAGGGGCCGCGTTTCTCCATTCGGGAAGGCCCTCCGCCACGGTGATGCGAATTCTCGAGGAGTCCGATGCGTCCGCCTTCCAGCTCGAGGACTCGTTCATTGCCTGGCGCGGCGAGCGACTCGATGCGAAGGCAATCTCGGACGTACGACGCAATTTCGCCGTGTCCTTTGGCTCTTTTCCACCGATGGCGACGACCCGCGCGTTGGCGTCGCCATCGGCGATCAGATCATCGACGTGTCGGCGATCGACAGCGGTTTGTTTTCAGGCGACGCGGCGGCGATAGCTCTCCTTTCCGAGAGTAGCGTTTTGAATGCGCTCATGGCTGAATCGCCGGAACGGTTATCGGCATTCCGTGCGCGCCTGAGCGAGCTGTTCGCGGCGAGTTCGGGGGAGCGCGCGCGTCTCCAGTCCGCGCTCGTTCCGATGCAGGACGCACGCCTGCATTTAGCTGTTGATATCGGCGACTACACCGATTTTTACGCGTCCATTTACCACGCGACGAACGTCGGCCGCCTTCTCCGTCCGGACAATCCGCTGCTTCCGAACTACAAGTATGTACCGATCGGATACCACGGACGGGCATCGTCCATTGTCGTCAGTGGCACTGATGTGGTCCGGCCGAGCGGACAAACCCGCGCCGGCGACAGCGGCGACCCGGCATTTGGTCCGACGAAAGCGCTCGACTATGAATCGGAGATCGGTTTTTTTTCGGATTCTGCCTGGTCAACGACTGGTCGGCGCGAGACGTCCAGTCGTGGGAGTATCAACCTCTCGGGCCGTTCCTCGCCAAGAGCTTCGCGACGACGATTTCGCCGTGGGTTCTCACGCTCGAGGCGGTCGAGCCCTACCGAGTGCCTGCGTTTTTCCGTCCGTCGGATGACCCCGCCCCGCTCAAGTACCTTGCCTCGGAAAACGACCAGAAGAACGGCGGCATCGAGTTCACCATCGAAGTCTTCATCCGATCGATGATGATGCGGGAGGCGGGGCTCAGAGCCCACCGCATAAGCCGCGCGTCATTTTGCGACATGTACTGGACGACGGCGCAGATGCTGACCCATCACGCGAGCAACGGTTGCAATCTCAGAACGGGCGATCTTCTGGCGAGCGGCACGGTCTCCGGTCCGGACGAAGGTTCGCAGGGCTGCCTCCTCGAGATCACGAAGCGGGGACGCACTCCGATCGCGCTGCCGAGTGGCGAGGAGCGGACTTTCCTCCATGACGGGGACGAAGTCATCATGCGCGGCTACCTCGAGCGCGACGCCCGCGCGAGAATCGGAACCGGCGAGTGCACGGGCAAGATTGTTGCGACCGTGAAGCCTTGATGGCTTCACGACGACCACCGCTCTACGAAGTTCGCAATTCGGAAATTCACGGTCGCGGCGTTTTCGCGCTGCGGAGCATCCGGAAGGGGACGCGGATCGTCGAGTACACCGGCGAGCGAATCACCGACGACGAAGCCGATCGTCGCTACGACGAAGCCCACATGCGCCGCCACCACACATTCCTCTTCACACTCACCAGCAAAACCGTCGTTGACGGCTCGCCGGCTACGGGCGGCGGCGACGCGAGCTTCATCAACCACTCGTGCCTCCCTAACTGCGAGGCCCTCATAAGCGACGCCCGGATCTTCATTTATGCCCATGAAACCATCTGTCCGGGCACAGAGCTGGTGTATGACTATCAGTATGAGCCGACAGGTGACCCCGCCGACGCCAAATTTTACGTCTGTCGGTGTGGCGCGGAGAACTGCCGCGGCACCATAATGAAGAAGCCGCGTGTACGGCGTCGAAAGCGCGGTCCGCTCCCCCAACGGCGGCGCCGCGCAGTGCGTTAATAGTTTAACCTCAACAGTTCCTCGCCCCTAACAAGCTGGAGCAGCCAATGCGTTTTCTCTCGCGGTCCATTGCGTTTCTGGTCTTCACAGCCGGTGTTGCCGGTGCCCAGAATGCCGTTCCGATGCAAGCCAAGCCACTTGATCCTGCGAACATGGACACCTCCGTGTCCGCGTGCAGCGACTTTTTCGCCTACGCCAACGGCGGCTGGATAAAGAAGAATCCGGTACCCGCCGCGTTCTCGCGCTGGGGCGGTTTCGAGGAGCTCGCGGAGTTCAACAACGCGGCGCTTCTCGACATCCTCGACAAGGCGGCGAAGGACCACAATGCGCGCCGTAGCACCGACATCAAGAAGCTCGGAGCGTTCTACGCGTCGTGCATGGACACCGCGACGATTGAGCGCCTCGGGGTGACGCCCGTCAAGCCGGAGCTCAACCGCATTGACGCCATCGCTTCACAGGCGGCGCTCCAGCAGGAGATCGGCCATCTTCACGGAATGGGAGCCGGCGCGCTGTTCGGTTTCGGCGCCGCGCAGGATTACAAGAAAACCACTTCCGTGATCGGACGCGCTTCCCAGGGCGGTCTCGGTCTTCCGGATCGTGACTACTACACGCGGACCGATCCGGCTTCGGCGGCGCTTCGCGGGAAGTATCAGCAGCACATCGCGGAGATGCTGAGACTCTCCGGTGAATCGGACGCGCAGGCGGTGACCGATGCAGCGAACGTTCTGAAGCTGGAGACGAGTCTCGCCAACCACTCGCTCACTCGCGTCCAGCGGCGCGACCCGCAGTCCACGTACAACCGGATGACGCCAGCCGAGCTTGCCGCGATGACCCCCCACTTCGACTGGAGGGCGCTCTTCACCGCAGAAGGGAATCCGAACGTGCCAGCCGTGAATGTAGAGTCGCCCGCGTTTTTCAAGGCCGTGGACAGCCTTCTAGTCAATGAGCCGCTCGACGTCTGGAAGGCGTATCTGAAATGGCACGTCCTCAACCGTGCCGCGTCGGGCCTCACCTCCGCTTTCGTGAATGAGGATTTCAAGTTCAGCAGCGCGCTCAGCGGCGCAAAGGAGCTGCTCCCGCGCAAGAAGCGCTGTGCCCGCTCCGCCGATGCATTTCTCGGTGACGCACTCGGCCAGGCGTACGTCGCGGCTCACTTCTCTCCGCAGGCGAAAGCTCGCGCGCTGGAGATGGTCCGCAACATGGAAGCGGTTTTCCATACCCGCATTCAGAACGCGGCCTGGATGAGCCCCGCGACGAAGGCGCAGGCGCTCACCAAGCTCGATGCATTCATGAACAAGATCGGCTATACCGACAAGTGGATCGATTACTCTCCGGTCACGATCAAGCCGGGGCAGTATTTCAACAACATCCTCGCCGTCCGCGCGTTCGAGGAGAGGCGCGACATCCGCAAGATCGGCCGCCCGGTCGACCGCACCGAATGGGGGATGACCCCGCCGACGGTGAATGCGTATTACAACCCGACGATGAACGAGATCGTTTTCCCGGCGGGAATCATGCAGCCGCCGTTCTTCAATCCGAACGCGGACGACGCCGTGAACTACGGCGGCATGGGATCCGTCATCGGCCACGAGATGTCACACGGCTTCGACGATCAGGGCTCGCAGTTCGACGCCCAGGGCAACCTTCGCAACTGGTGGACGCCGGAAGATTCGGCAAAATTTGCGCAGCGCACGGGCTTGGTTGCGGCGCAGTTTGCCAGTTATACGGTGCTCGACAGCGTCCACCTCAACGGCCGGCTCACGCTCGGTGAGAATCTCGGTGACTTCGGAGGATTGAACGTCGCCTACGCCGCCCTGGAGAAAGCTTTGGCCGAGAAGGGAAGGCCGGCTTCGATCGATGGTTTCACTCCGGAGCAGCGGTTCTTCCTCGCCTGGGCGCAGATCTGGAGGCAGAACAGCCGTCCCGAGGAGACCCGTCGTCGCGTTACGACCGATCCGCACTCTCCGGGGATCTGGAGAGCGAATGGGCCGCTTTCCAACATGCCGGAATTCGCTCAGGCGTTCGGCTGCAAGCCCGGCGATCCGATGGTGAGACCGGATTCTCTGAGGCCGGTTATCTGGTAGCGAAATGAATCATGAGTCATGAGTCAACGCTCTTCGGACTGTTGACTTGTGACTCATGACTTATGACTCACCTCTTTCTTGTCTTCACGACCTCCTCACACACGGCGAGACACTTTCGGACTGTCTCAGCCGTGTGATCCCCCATGTGCCCCACACGGAAGGTCAAGTCCTTCAGCTTTCCGTAGCCGCCACCCAGAGTAATCCCCTTCGCTGAAATCGAGGTTATGAACGAGCTCGCGTCCCACCCGTCCGGAATGCGAAGCGCCGACACCGTGTTCGACCGCGCGCCCTCAGGCGCGATGTTCTTGAACATCGATCGCGCGGTTAGCGCGGCCATCGCGTCGTGCCGCGCCCAGCGCGATTGAATTCCCTCATGCATTATCGCCTTCAGCTGCACGTCCAGCGCGTAAAAGAGCGACACGGCGGGCGTGCTCGGCGTCTGACTCCGTCTCGCGAACGAGTCCAGCTCGATCAAATCGAAGTAGACGCCTCGTGCCGGCGCTTGCGCCGCCTCCGCTACGAATTGCTCCGATGCAACCGCGAACGCCAGACCCGGCGGTAGTGCGAGCGCTTTTTGCGATCCGGTTAGCACGAAATCGAGCGACCATTCGTCGAATCTGAGCTCGAGACCGCCCAGACCGCTCACACTGTCTATCAGACACTTCGCGCCGCGCGAATGCGCGACGTCGGAAATCTCCCTGATCGGATTTTTGACGCCGGTCGACGTCTCCGAGTGAACGACGAGAACGGCGGCGAAATCGCGTGAACGGAGAATCTCTTCGACTTTCAGCGGATCATGCGCCTCTCCCCACGGCACTTCATACCGCTCCGATTCGTGCCCGCACGCTGCGGCGATGTTTGCGAATCGCTCGGAAAACGCCCCGTTCACCAGGCAGAGGACCCGGCCGGGCCGCAGGCAGCGAGCCGCGGACTCCATCATCCCGGTCGCCGAGGATGCGGTGATCATAACCGGCCGCTGAGTGAGAAATACTCCCTTGAGGCCCGTCTGCGTGCGCGCAAACAGCTCTTCGAACGCAGCGCCGCGATGCGGAATCATCGGACCGGTCATCGCATCGAGGACCTCGTCGCGGCATTCCGTCGGGCCGGGGACAAAGAAAGTTCCAAACGGCTTCGTGGATTTCATGGCAGCACCAGTGCGAAAAGCTCTTCCAAGCGGGAGATCGTGTAATCGGCGCCCTCGAGAACGGCGGGGCGCGACGCGTATCCGGTGAACGCGGCGAACTTGTCGACAGCCGGCTTCATCTCGAGATCGGTCATCCCGTCGCCGACAGCGAGAATCGGACGCGCGAGGAGCAGGGACTCGACAATTTCGCGTTTGCCCGTCTGGCGAGTGAGCGGAGAATTCGCGTCATATCCGCAATATCCGCCGGACTCGTCGAAAAAGACATCCACCGCGTGCGCGTTCTTCGAACGGACGCCCAGCTCGCGAGCCAGCCGCTCGACCGGAGGACGAAGTCCGCCGCTCACCAGGTGCACGTCGACACCGCCCTCAATCAGCTTCGCCAGCACTTTTTTCGCGCCGGGAGCGCTCGCCTCGACATACGCGGTGCCCAGCTCATCGACGTCGCTCGCGGACGGCATGACGACGTTCAGACGCTCGCCGTAGACTGCGTCCAGCGTGATCGCTCCCTCCATCGCGCGCTGCGTTAGCGCCGCGACTTTCGCCGCCACGGCGGGCGCCTTTCGCGCCGCTAGCCAGTCGATGCCTTCGATGCCGGCGAGAGTGGAATCGACGTCGAATACAACCGAGCGAAACCCGCTCACGTCACTCCGTCGCGAAAGCTGATAACCGAGACTGTCCTGACGTCCGGGATCGCGAGCAGCTTTGATCTCACTGCTTCGCTTATCTGGCCGTCGACGGCGATGGCCGCGAGCGCGTCACCGCCCTGCGCCAGCCGGGACTGATGGTACTCGGCGATGTTGACTCCCGAGCTTCCGAGCAGCGTGCCGACATGACCGATGACGCCGGGCACGTCCCGGTTCGTGAGGACGACGAGCGTCTCGCGGGGCTGAACGTCCACCGTGTATTGATCGATGCGGCTTAGCCGGGGCGCCGTGCCGGGTCTCGCGACACCCGAGACAGTTACGGAATCCTTTTCTCCGTTTACGCGAATCTCGACCTGCCAGGGATCGTCAGCTGCGGGTGAATCGGCGCTGAACAGACTAACCCCTCGCGCGCTGGCCACCGACGCCGCGTTGATGAGGTTCACACGCTGGTCATCGACGACATGCTGCAGCGCTCCGACGGCAGCCGCCGCGGAGAGCGGCTGCTTGAATCCGCGAAGCGCCGATCCTCGGCTGACTTCGATACTTGTCACCGCCTTGCTCCCCCGCGCGGCCAGAATCGCGCGTCCGACGGCCGTTGCCTGCTTTGCGAGCGTAAGCGCCGGTTTGATCTCCGTCCACTCTGCGGAATCGCCGCCGGGAACGTTGAGTGACCGTGAAAGCTCGCCCGACGTGAGTGCGTCGCGTACGGCGATGCACACGTCGACGGCCACATTTCGCTGGGCCTCCGCGGTGGAAGCACCGAGGTGCGGCGTGAGGAATACATTCGCCAAGCCGCGAAGCGGATGATCCGCGGGCAGCGGCTCCTTCGCGAAGGCATCTACAACTGCGCCGGCGATTGTTCCGCTGCGCAGCGCGACCGCGAGCGCCGCTTCGTTCACGATTCCGCCGCGCGCCATGTTGACGACGATCGCGCCCGATTTCAAAGTCGCGAGCTCCTTCTCGCCGATCATTCCCGACGTCTCGTCAGTGAGCGGAGTGTGCACGGTCGCGATGTCCGAACGCTTGAGAAGGGTTTCCAGCTGATCGACCTTCTCGACGCGCAGTGCCTCGAATCGCGACTGCTGGATGTATGGGTCGTATGCAATGACTTCCATCGCGAATGCGCGCGCGCGGACTGCGACTTCACCGCCGATCCGGCCAAGCCCGACGATTCCAAGCGTGCGCCCCTTGAGCTCGCCACCGAGGAGAGCAGAGCGATCCCAGCGTCCTTCACGCATTGACTGGTCTGCCTGGCCGAGCTTCCGCAGAAAGGCGATCAACGCACCGAAGAAGAGCTCCGCGACGGCGACGGTGTTGCCGGCAGGCGCGTTGATAACCGCGATTCCCAGCGCCGTCGCTGCATCTACCGCGACGTTGTCCACGCCGACGCCGGCCCGCCCCACGACCTTTAGTTTCTTACCCGCCTCGAGAAGCTCGGAGGAGATACGGGTCGCACTTCTGCCGATGATGGCGTCGTAGTCGTGAATGATGTCGAGCAGCTTCGCGGCCGGCATCGTCGGGCGCTCGTCAACCTCGATCCGCGGCTCGGCTTTCAGCAGCTCGACGCCCTGCGGATCGATGTTGTCGGTGACGAATACGCGAAATGTCATTTGAAGGTGGTGAATGGCGATGGGCGGGAATTGGAAATTGCACATCGCTGGAACGCGGCACAACACGCAGCTATGTTGAGGCAATGATGCCCCGCGGCTTCTTCTACCGTCAGACCGAAGGCATCCGCGTCACGGTGCGGCCCGTTTACCTCAGGGAACACTCGGAGCCGGCGCAGTCCCACCACGTGTTCGCCTACTTCGTCCGTATCGAGAACGTCGGCAAAATTGCCGCGCAGCTGCTTACGCGCCGCTGGCTGATTCACGATTCGATCGGCGAAGATACCGAAGTAATCGGCGATGGAGTCGTCGGCGATCAGCCGGTGATCGTGCCCGGAGGAGTGCACGAGTATCAGAGCTTCTGCGTTCTCAAGTCCGGCGAGGGGTTCATGGAAGGGCATTACGGTTTTCTTTGCCAGGACGGCGTGCCCTTCGACGCCGTAATCCCGCGCTTCATATTGAGCGCGAGCGAATCGCCCAGTCTCCCCTCCTGATTCTTTTGCGTTGCGGGCGTCTGACCCGAAAGGAACGACAGTTGCTTCGTCCCGGCGCATGAGCCGCATCTACGACGTTTCGGTTCCGCTTCGTTCGGGTGGCCTTGTCTACCCCGGCAATCCCGCGATCCGCATCGAGCTTGAGCAATCGCTGGCGAAAGGCGCCGGGGCGAACGTGTCTTCCATTCAGTTCGGCTCTCATACCGGAACTCACGCCGATTCGTCGAGGCACTTCTTCGACGGCGGCCAGCCCGTCGACAAGATTCCGCTCGAGCGGCTGATAGGTCCCGCGATTCTTGTCGCGTTCCCGGACGACGTGCGCGCGATCGGGGCGCAGGAGCTGAAAAGCGCCGGAATCTCGGGACACACCCGCGTGCTTCTGCGCACGAGGAACTCGGCGCTGCTGCACAAGACGGAATTCACCAAGGACTACACCTACCTCGCGCCCGACGGAGCGAAATATCTCGTCGATCGGGGCGTCGAGCTCGTCGGCATCGATTACCTCTCGGTCGAGCAGTTTCATTCCGGTCACCACATGACGCATCGCACTCTTCTCGAGAAGGATGTCGTCATAATCGAAGGACTCGACCTCACGGAGCCGCCGCCCGGCGAGTACCAGCTCATCTGCCTGCCGCTGCGACTGGAAGGGCTCGACGGTGGGCCGGCGAGAGCGGTTCTCATCGCATGACGATGCCCGGCGTCGCGCACGTTTTCTTCGACATCGGCGGAGTCCTCGGCACGAATGGCTGGGACACCGGGGAGAGGAGTCGCGCCGTCGAACGCTTCAGGCTCGACGAGGAAGATTACACGCGCCGCCACATCGAGGCGGTCGGTCCGTGGGAGGAAGGGCGCATCGGCATCGAAGACTATCTCGACATGACGATCTTCTACTGCCCGCGCGAATTTACGCGCGACGAGTTCAAGAGCTTCATGTTCGAGCAGAGCGTCGCCAACGAGGACTCGATCGCCATTGCGCGCGAGGTGTCGGCGCTCGACAGGTACACGATGATGACGCTCAACAACGAAGCGGCCGAGCTGAACTGCTACCGCATCGAAAAATTCGGGCTCGATCCGATCTTCGAGGCGTTCATGTCCTCATGCTGGCTGGGCTCGCGCAAGCCGATGCGGAAGATCTACAGCGACGCCTTATCCATCGCGCAGGCGAAGCCCGCGAGAACGCTCTTCATAGACGACCGCCCGCCGAATCTCGTGCCGGCGCGCGAGCTTGGTATGCACACCATCCACTTCCAGTCGGCCCCGCAGCTCCGAAAAGACCTGCGGAGCACACTCGGAATCGAACTATCCGGAGCCTAGCAATGCGTCTCGCGATGATCGGACTCGGCCGCATGGGCGGCAACATGTCGGAACGGCTGATGAAAGGCGGGCACGAGGTGGTCGTCTATGACCGCAGCCCCGACGCGATTCAGAAATACGTCGGGCAGGGCGCGACGGCATCGTCGAGCGCCGGCGATGCCGCGAAGAAGCTCCCTGCGCCGCGCATCATCTGGATCATGGTGCCGGCGGGCAAACCGGTCGACGATACGATCGCCGAGATGCTGCCGTTCCTCTCGAAGGGCGACGTCATCATCGACGGCGGAAATTCCAACTTTCGCGATTCCATGCGGCGCGCTGCCGAGCTGAAGGGAAGGGGCGTCGAGTTCGTGGACTCCGGCACGAGCGGCGGTATCTGGGGACTCGCCAACGGCTACTGCCTCATGATCGGCGCGTCGGATGCCGCGTTCAAATTGTGCCAGCCGATCTTCGAGACGCTCGCTCCGGAAAACGGTTACGCGCACGTCGGTCCAGCCGGTGCCGGCCATTATGTGAAGATGATTCACAACGGAATCGAGTATGGAATGCTCCAGGCGTATGCCGAAGGATATGAAATCCTCCACGCGTCGAGGGACTTCACGCTCGACCTCCACCAGATCGCCGGCGTGTGGAATCACGGCAGCGTCGTTCGCTCGTGGATCAACGAGCTCGCCGAGGATGCTTTCGCGAAGGATGCGAACCTCGGCGCGTTGAAGGGATACGTTGAAGACTCCGGTGAAGGGCGGTGGACCATACAGGAGGCGATCGATCTTGACGTACCCGCACCCGTAATAACGCTCTCGCTTCTCGCGCGGCTGCGCTCCCGCCAGAACGAATCTTTCGGAGCAAAAGTCATCGCCGCGCTGCGCAACGAATTCGGCGGACACGCCGTGAAGAAGGCATGACGACGCGAGACAAGGCGGACCGGTGTACGCTCGTCATCTTCGGCGGCAGCGGTGATCTCAGCCGGCGGAAGCTGATTCCGGCGATCTATTATCTCGCCGAGCAGAAGCTCCTTCCCGATAGCTTCGCGCTGCTCGCGGTCGCCCGCGAGCCCGGAGACGACGAGGGCTACCGCAAGCTGATGCGCGAAGCGATGGGCGGCTCCGACGAGATCAGGAAAGTGAATCACGACGTATGGCAGTGGCTCTGCGAGCGGACTTTCTACGCGTCCGGCGATTTCAGCGCCGATGAGACGTACGCGGCAGTCGGGAAGCGTCTCGCCGAGATCGAAGCGCGGCCCGGCTCCGAAGAGCACAACCGACTTTTCTATCTCGCCATTCCGCCAAGCGTTTTCCAGGCGACGCTTCAGCATCTCACATCGAGCGGACTGAAGCCGCGCACCGACAGCTACGGCGCGAGGCCCTGGGCGCGTGTCGTGATCGAGAAACCATTCGGCCGCAGTCTCGAGACGGCGCGAGAGCTGAACCGCAGCGTGCTGAGCTGCTGCGGCGAGCACCAGATCTACCGGATCGATCACTACCTCGGGAAAGAGACCGTTCAGAACATTCTCGTCTTCCGTTTTGCGAATACCCTTTTCGAGCCGCTCTGGAACCGCCGTTACGTCTCGCACGTCCAGATCACCGCCGCAGAAACGGTCGGCGTCGAAGGGCGTGGCAAGTACTATGAGGAAGCGGGCATCATTCGCGACATGTTCCAGAATCACCTCCTTCAGCTGCTGACGCTGGCGACCATGGAGCCGCCGAGCTCCTTCACCGCTGACGCAGTGCGCGACGAGAAGGTGAAGGTGCTGCGCGCGATCAGACCGCTGCTTGCGGAGGGTCAGCAGAACATCGTCCGTGCGCAGTACGTCGAGGGTACGGTGGACGGGAACACTGTTCCCGCGTATCGGAGCGAGCCCGACGTCGCACCGGGATCGACTATCGCGACGTTTGCGGCGATGCGCGTGTTCATCGACAACTGGCGGTGGAAGGGAGTGCCGTTCTATTTGCGCTCCGGAAAACGCCTCGCCAAGAGAACGTCGGAGATCGCGGTGCAATTTCAGGCACCACCGCTGCTGCTTTTCGGACAGAAGACGCTCGAGGAGATGGCGCCGACGCTCCTCGTCATGCGAATTCAGCCCGACGAAGGAATCTCGCTCCGTCTTCAGGTCAAAACCCCCGGCGCGGTGCACGAGCTCACGCCGGCGCTCGAGATCAGTTCGGTGGACATGGATTTCTCGTACGCGGACGCATTCGGCACCGAGGCGCATCCGGCCTATGAGACACTCCTCCTGGACTGCATGATCGGCGATCCGACTCTCTTCACTCGCAGCGACGAAGTCGAGATGGCGTGGAGTTTGATTGATCCGGTTCTTCAGGAATGGGAAACGAATCCGGTGGACCAGATATCGACCTATCCGGCGGGAAGCTGGGGACCGGCCGGGGCGGAGGCTCTGCTGCAGAGAGACAACGCCCGTTGGCGCTAAGTCCGTTCTTCCTCTGCATTTTTCCGCTCTGGCTGGCACCGTCCGCGTGCAAGGACTGGCGTAGCGACCCTCCGCGCGCGCGTGTCGCCGTTTTGCAGGGCGATACGACGTCACACGTAATTGCGGTCGATGACCGCGAGATCGTTCGGCGAGCGCGCGCATTCGACCGGGCGAATCAGCGGGACAGCGCGCGCATTTTGTACGAGGAAGCGGCAGCGAAGCTTCCGGAGATCGCCGATTGGTTGTATCTGCGCGCCGCCGGCGTCACCGCCGACAGCGCCGGCAGGGCTGCGTATTACGCGAAGGTCAAATCCGCTGCCGCGCGCGAGCGGATCAAACCGACCGAGGCGCAGGCGAGGGAGCGCGCGGGTGACGTTCGCGGTGCAATCGCCGCGTATTCCATGATCGGCTCGCGCCTGAGTGTCCTCCGTCTGCGAACCGTTTTGCCGCCGACGGATACCGCGCGCACGTCCGTGCGCAGCGACCTGCTCGATCTCATTCGGCGCACGTCGGATCCGGAAGATGCGCGCGATGCGATTGCGCTCTTCGACAAGCTCTTTCCCGATCGATCCGCCGCGGAAGAGCTGACGCTTGCCCGTGCCGCGAGCAGGGCAGGCGCATCGGCCCGCGCCGCAGCCGGATATGCGGTCGCAGCGAAAGCGCGACTCATGACGTCGTCCGATCTCTTCCGCTACGCGCTCGCGCTCGCGCGACTGAACCGCGACGCGGATGCAGCCAAACAATTTGCGAAAGTGCGCGGTGCATCCTCACTCGTAGCGGCGGCGCGATATCAACGGGCGCGTGCCCTCGTGGCGGTGGGAAACGTATCCGGTGCGCGAACGCTGCTGCGCTCGCTCACTGCCGACTCGCCGCGCGACACGAGCTCTGCCTCCGCGTTGATGCTCCTCGCCGATCTCGCGACAGACGAGAACCGTGACGACGACGCGCGATCCACCCTCCTCGGTCTCGTAAAGAGATTCCCGCACTCGCGGCAGACCGCGGCCGCAAAATTCCGCGCCGCGATGATTTCCTACATCTACCACGACTACCGCACCGCCGCTGCCGAGCTTGATTCGCTCTCACGCAGATATCCGGAGAGCTCGGAAGCTCCCGCCGCCGAATACTGGGCGGGGAAGGCGCTCGCCGCGCTTGGCGACCAGGCTGCTGCCAGGACACGCTGGCGCTCCGTCGCGTCGAAGGACGTTCTCAACTACTACGCGGTGATGGCGGCGAGGAAGCTCGACACGACGGTCGTTCCTCACGACGATGCGCTGTCCGCGTACCCCGATCTGCCCACGGTCGACAGCACCGTCGCACGGGCGGCGACGCTGAAGGACGTCGGGATGGACATCGAGTCGGGTTTCGAGATGACACGCCTGTATCACGAAGCGGGCAGCTCTCCGGCACGAATGCTCGCTACGGCTCATGCGCTCGCCGGCACAGACCAGGCTGAGCGTTCGATCGCGCTCGGACGCAAGGCCCTCGACCAGCTCGGCCGCACTCCGGCGAATTTCCGGCTGTATTTCCCGGTCGTCGAACGTGAGACACTTGTCGAAAGCTCGAGGGAGAACCGGCTCGATCCCATTCTCGTCGCGTCTCTTATCCGGCAGGAGTCGGGCTTCAATCCGCGCGCGGTGTCCGGCGCCGGCGCGCGGGGCCTGATGCAGCTGCTGCCGGGCGTCGGTCAGCAGATCGCCGCGAGCCAGGGCATCTCTCCGTGGGATCCGGCACTCCTGTACCAGCCGGCGGTCAACATCCGACTCGGCACGGCGCATCTCAGCGGGCTCGCGCACGAGTACAACGATGTCGTGCGAATTCTGGCGGCGTACAACGCCGGTGAGTCACGTGTCGCGAAGTGGGCGACGAAGCGTGGCGCCGATGATCCTGAGATCTTCATCGAGCGCATCCCGTTCGTGGAGACGCGCGATTATGTCAGAGCCATCCTGCGGAATCGCGCGTTTTACGAGGCGCTGTACCTTTGGTAGTGATCAAGCACGCGGACCATCGCGCCTGCTTTTTTCATCGGGCCAGTATCGATGTTCTGACGTTGGCAGCCAGCGGCGACTGGCTGCCTCTTGCTGTCAACTCGCGGCTTGTCCTTTATCAGTCCGCAGTTTCAGTTCTCTGCTTCCGCTTCTTCAGCCAATCCATCAGCCACGTCCCCGGAATCATGAACAGCGGCGTCAGGAACATCCCGAGAAGGCCGTTCAGCCAGATGAGCGCGATGTAGAACGCGATCAGTCCGAATGAGACCCAGAGTGTGCCGAGCGGGCCGTGCGTCTCCAAGCGAAACTCCCCTGTGGGTTGGTTAGATTAAAGGTATCATGGGACGCCATCGTGATGAAGCATTCCTGGTGCCATTCGTGGCCAGATCCGCGCTCTCGGAAATCGAGCGGCCGGTGCTCGCCGTTTCCGGCGGCCTCGATTCGATGGTGCTGCTTCACGCCGTCGCCTCGCTCGATCTTCCGGACGTCGCGCCGATCGTCGCCACGTTTGATCATCGAACCGGGCCGGCGGCGGCCGAGGCCGTTGCCCTCGTAGCCGGTGCCGCGCTCGAAGCGGGAATCGAATGCGTCACCGGAATGGCTTCCTCCTCCGGCATAACCGAGGAAGAATGGCGGCGTGCGCGCTGGCAGTTTCTCCGCGAGGTTGCCGTCCGCACCGGTGGCACGATCGTCACCGCGCATACGATGGACGATCAGATTGAAACGATCTTCATTCGCATCCTGCGCGAGGCCGGCCCTCGTGGCCTGGCCGGACTCTTCGCCGAGTCCGACGTCGTCCGGCCTTTCATCGAGATCCCGCGCGAGATGCTATTGCGGTACGCGGAGCGCAACGATGTCGCGTACGCCATAGATCCGACCAACGAAAGCCGGCGCTATCTGCGAAACCGCGTGCGGCATGACCTCCTTCCGTCGATCGAAAAGGTCCATCCGCGCTTCTCCCGCGAGCTGATCGAGATCTCGCGCCGTTCAGCCGAGTGGCGTCGTGCGATGGATTCTCTTCTGGCGGCAATCGACGCTTCGGAAGGCCCTGATGGCTCGCTCTGCGTGAAGCGCGAAAGTCTCGCCGGCTATGACGCCGAGTCGCTTCGCGTGCTTTGGCCGGCGCTGGCTGCGAAAGCGAACGTCGTAATGGATCGCCGTGGAACTCACCGTGCGGCCGAGTTTACGATGAAGGGGAACACCGGTCACGCGATTCAGCTCTCGGGCAGGTTCGAAATTGTAATGCACCGCGATCACATGCTTCTTCGCCGCTGGTCGACTCCCAATTTGCCTTCGCATTGGAATCCTTCATGAACGAACGCGCCTCCGCCACACTCGACGAGCTTGCGAGCGACCCCCGCCTGTCGGGGCGCGCGCTCAAGCGCATCGCGTTTGACGAGGAGTCCATTCAGAAGCGCGTGGGCGAGATGGGACGCGAGATCACCGACGCGTATCCCGACGGCGAGCTGCTCGTGCTCGGCCTGCTCAAGGGAAGCTTCATTTTTCTCAGCGATCTCGTGCGCCACATTGTGAGGCCGCTGCAGGTGGATTTTCTCGTCGCCTCGAGCTACGGCGACGGCACTGTCTCGAGCGGAACGGTACGGCTTTTGTACGATCCGGAGACACAGCTCGAAGGCAAGGACATTTTGCTCGTCGAAGACATCGTTGACTCGGGCAGGACGCTCAACCGGCTAATGGCGCTCCTCCGGGAGCGGAAGCCGCGGTCTCTCGAGATTTGCGCGCTTCTGCATAAACGCATAGCTGAAGGGTTACAGTACGATGCCAAGTTTGTCGGATTTGATGCACCGAAGGAGTTCCTTGTTGGTTATGGCCTCGATCACGCGGAGAACTTCCGCCATTTGCCGTACATAGCGAGTCTCGTTTAATGCCGATCCAAATGCCGTCAAAGCCCCCGAAGAAGCAGTCGAACTTGGCCCGCATCTCCAAGCAGGCCTCCTTCTGGGTGTTCGTACTTCTCGTCCCCGTCGCGATCATCCAGTTCTCTTCGAAGGCCGCCGACCAGGCGCCGATCATCTCCTATTCGCAGTATGACGCCGAGCTCCAGCGCGGCAACATCGAGAAGGTGACGATCCAGGCGGGCAACAAGATCGAAGGCGATTTCAAGAACAATGTGATGATCAATCGCCACCCCGTTTCGAAGTTCAACGTCCGCCTCCCGATCGATAATTCGAGCGACGACCTCAAGCGTCTGCGCGAAGCCGGCGTGCAGATCAGCGCCGAGGACGCACGTCTCTCGTTCGCCGCAATCCTGGTCACGGTGCTGCCTTACGCTTTGATGATGGCCGTGGTGTTCCTCATTTTCCGCTCGCTGCAGGCGGGCGGGGCGAAGGCGTTCAGCTTCGGCAAGTCGAAGGCGAAGCTCCTCACCGGCGACACGCCCAAGGTGACCTTCGACGACGTCGCCGGTGCCGATGAGGCGAAAGTCGATCTCCAGGAGATCATCGAGTTCCTGAAGGATCCGCAGAAATTCACGAAACTCGGCGGTCGATTGCCCAAGGGCGCGCTCCTCGTCGGTCCGCCCGGCACGGGAAAAACTCTTCTCGCGCGCGCCGTCGCCGGTGAAGCTTGCAGACCGTTCTTCTCCATGTCGGGCTCCGATTTCGTCGAAATGTTTGTCGGTGTCGGCGCGAGCAGGGTTCGCGATCTCTTCGAGCAGGGCAAGGCGCACGCGCCCTGCATCATCTTCATCGACGAGATCGACGCCGTCGGTCGTCACCGCGGCGCCGGACTCGGCGGCGGTCACGATGAGCGCGAACAGACGCTCAACCAGCTGCTCGTCGAGATGGACGGCTTCGAGTCGAACGATGGTGTCATTCTCATCGCCGCGACGAACCGTCCGGACGTGCTCGATCCGGCGCTGCTTCGTCCCGGCCGCTTCGATCGCCAGATCGTTGTCGATGCCCCCGATCTTCGTGGACGTGAGGGAATCCTTCGCGTTCACACGCGCGGGAAGCCGATCGCAGATGACGTCGACATTCTCACGCTCGCGCGCGGAACGCCGGGCATGGCCGGCGCCGACCTCGCCAACCTCGTTAACGAAGGCGCGCTTCTCGCCGCCCGCAGGAACCACGACAAGGTCTATATGGCCGACCTCGAGGACGCGAAGGATCGCGTCATGATGGGCGCCGAGCGCAAGTCGATGGTGATGAAGGACGAGGAGCGGAAGCTCACCGCATATCATGAGAGTGGTCACGCTATCTGCGCGATCAAGGTGAAGGGGAACGATCCGCTGCACAAAGTCACGATCGTGCCGCGCGGCCGCACTCTGGGTGTCGCGTGGACGCTGCCGGAAGACGACCGCGTCTCGGTCACGCGCGAGCAGCTAGAGGCGACGCTGGTCAAGGCGTACGGCGGCCGTGTCGCCGAGGAAATCGTCTTCGGGCGCAACCGTGTCACAACCGGTGCGGCGAGCGACATTCAGCAGGCGACTGTGCTCGCGCGTCGGTATGTCTCGCAATGGGGGCTCTCCGACGAGATCGGGCCGATCCTCGTCGGCGACAACGAGCAGGAGCTCTTTCTCGGACGCGAGATCCAGACGCGCAGGGAAGTCTCCGAGCGCACCGCGCAGATCGTCGACTCCGAAGTGGCGCGCATCATCAAGGAAGCATATGCGAGGGCGACCGTCGTGCTGACGGAGAACCTCGACCTCCTGCACACGGTCGCGGCCGCGCTTCTCGATCGTGAGACTCTCACGGGCGACGAAGTCAACATGTTGGCGCGCGGCGAGACGCTGCCGCAGCGGCCGACTGCGCCGCCGTCGAGTCCCCCGGCGATTCCCGCCGCTTCGGTCGCGCAGCCAAAGCCGGCAAAGCCGCCGCTCTTCGGCGGACCGGAGGTCGCTCCGGCGTGAGCCTCGGCGGGACTGCCGCGCGTCCCAGGATTTTCGGAATACTCAACGTTACCCCCGACAGTTTCAGCGACGGGGGTAACTTTTTTTCGCTACCCGCCGCCGTAGCGCATGCGAAGGATCTCGTCGCACAGGGAGCCGACGTGATCGACGTCGGCGGAGAATCGACTCGCCCGGGCGCGGAGCCTGTTTCCGTGGACGAGGAGCTGTGCCGCGTGATCCCCGTGATTCGCGAGCTCGCCTCCTCGACCTTCGTGAAGATTTCCATTGATACCGTAAAGGCCGGCGTTGCCGAGGCGGCGCTGGATGTCGGTGCCGGCATGATCAACGATGTCTCCGGCATGCGACTCGACAGTGCGATGGCGCCGCTCGCCGCCGCGCGCGGCTGCGAGGTTGTTCTGATGCACTCCCGTGGGGCTGTCGCCGAGATGGCGAGCTACGATCTCGCGACTTACGGCGACGATCCCGTCGGCGAGATCATCGACGAGCTGATGGCGCGCGTTCGCGCTGCTGAAGCTGCCGGAGTCGATCCAGAACGAGTCACCATTGATCCGGGTATCGGCTTCTCGAAACGAAGCGAGCATTCGCTTGCGGTGCTCGCCGAGCTTCCGCGACTCGCCAAGCTCGGTTATTCGGTCCTCATCGGTGCGTCGCGAAAGCGGATGATAGCGGAGCTTGTTGCTGCGCGGAGAGGACCCCCCGACGCTGCCGGAACCGTATCGAATGACGAGCGCGATCAGGCGACGATCGGAATCAACGTTGCTGCATACCTTGCCGGCGCCACCGCATTCCGCGTACACGACGTCCGGTCGAACCGTCGCGCGCTCGACGCAGCGTGGAAGATCGGCAGCGGCCGATGACGAAGCGCGTCTCGGCCCCTCTCTTCACCGGAGCGGCGCTTTTCATTGTTTACTGGCTGACGCTCGCGCCCGGAGTGACGCTCTGGGATTCCGGGGAATTTCTCGCGGCGATCCGCACGCTCGGAATTCCTCATCCCGCGGGCACTCCGCTTTACATCCTCGTCGCAAAGTGCTGGAGCTTTCTCTTTGCTCCCGTATTCGGATTCGCGCGCGCGATCAACCTGCTCTCCGCCGCCGCGACCGCCGCCGGCTGCGCGATCGTCGGTTCGCTCTTCGCGCGCTGGATGGAAAACGCCGCCGCCGGCATTTGTGCTGCTCTCGTCAGCGGTGCGATGTCGACGATCTGGCTCAACGCGACAGAGACAGAAGTCTACGCGCTCGCTTTTCTGTTTGGCTGCGTGCTGCTCTGGGTGGCGGATCGGGCGGGCCGGAGTGGTGAATCGCGCTGGGCGATGCTCGCCGTGTATCTCTGCGGACTCGGCTGGTCGCTGCACCTGTCGGCGCTCGTCGTTGTGCCGGCTGCCGTCCTGCTGATGGTTTCAGGACGCGATGGGTATCTTGCCATCCCGAGCGGAACACGACGCGCGGACGGACGACAACCCACCGGTCGGCGCGGCACGATCCGGCGATCAATCAGGGTAATCCATCGACGTGGAGAGCACTCTTCGACGTCCTCGATCGCAGTCAATACGGCGAACGATCGCTGTGGCCGCGTTCGGCGCCTTTGTATTTGCAGATCGGGAATCTCATCGAATACACCGATTGGCAGTTCGCGCTCGGCCTGCACGGTGAGCCTGGCCCCTCCCTCCTACGCACCTCGGTGACGATCGCCTACGCGGCACTCGCTTTCTACGGGTGCGTTGTTCACCGCCGCGGCGATCGCAGAAGCTGGCGCGCGTGGACGACGCTTCTTGTAGTCGGCTCTTTCGGAGTGATTCTCTACCTCAACATGAGGCTCGGCCCATCCTTCGGTTACGGACTTGTCCCGGAGAACGCCGCCCGCGAAGCCCGGGAGCGCGCGTACTTCTTTGTCTTCGCGTTCGTATGCTGGGGCGCATGGGCGGGCGTCGGTATCGCGCGCCTCTCGCGATTGGCGCCGAAAGCGCTGAAATCGATTCCGCTTGCGCTCGCCGCGCTTCCGTTTGCGCTCAACTGGCGCGCGGTCGACAGAACGCAGCGCACCGAGGACGTGCGCGGACGGGCGAACGCCCTCGAGAGGTTGTCGTCGCTGCCTCAGAGGGCTGTGTTTCTGGCGATCGGCGACAACGACACCTATCCGCTCTGGTATTTGCAGCAAGTTGAGGGAGTGAGGCGCGACGTGACCGTTGTCACGATTCCTCTGCTATCAGCGTCGTGGTATCGCGCCGAGCTCGTCCGGCGGCAGGCGCTGTTGAAACGGGACGAATGGGAACCCTGGCATGGCACGAACGCTGTCCTGGCACTGATTGGTCACAACGCTGCCGCGATGGATCGCCCCGTCCGCGCCTCGGCGGACGTGGACTCTACTCCGTCGGAGTCACACGGGGCTCGGTAAGAGCCGCCAGCCTGGAACCAAGCCAACCCGTTTCGCACGGCGTCGTGGCGTCGCGCTGCCCGGCTTCGGTGAAAGGCTTTTTCAGGGAAAATGCAACGAATTCCGGCCCGCCTCGGCGAACTTCGCCGGACGGACCGGAATCGGGAGCAACTGCAACTAGTGTTCGTTGTTGCCTGATGCGGGTACTGCGCCGCCGGCGGCCGGCGGTGAGCTCGGTGCAGCCAGCGTGGGCGACCACGCAGCCAGCCGCGCTCCATCGTTGAACGTGAGCTGTCTCATGCGGCCGCTCTGGGTATCGAGCACCCAGAGATTCTTGAATCCATGACGCGTCGACGACAGCACGAGGTGCCGCGCATCGGGCGCCCACGACGGATCCTCATTCTCACCGATCGAGGTGAGCCTCCGCATTTTTTTATCGTTCAGTGTGATCATCCACACCTGGAAATCGCCGTTCTGCTGCTCGTACGCGACCGCCCGCCCGTCCGGCGACCAGTCGGGACCGGTGCGATAGCTTCTCACGCCGGAGACCGTCGGCGTCAGCTGCTTAATGTCCGTGCCGTCGACGTTCATCGTGTAGATCTGGGGCGTTTTCGGCGACGGTGAGATGAACGCGACACGCTTGCCGTCGGGACTGAAACTCGGCGAGCTCTGCTCTGTCAACGTTCCCGCGCCGATCTTCCGCGCTATGCCCGCTCCTGCATTCGCGATGACGAGCTCGGCGGGCTGTTCTCCGCCGCTCGCGTACACCACGTTCACACCGTCAGGAGTAAAAACCGGTGTGATGTTGAGCCCGCGCGGGGTCGCGTTGAGCAGCTTTGTCTTGCCGCTCTCCAGATCCAGCCACGCGATCTGCGTTCCCGCATCACTGAAATCGGAGTAGACAATCGCGCGCGCGTTCGGATGCCACGACGGCGACAGCGCCGTTCCGGTAGACGTAACCGCGTGATCGTTCGCGCCGTCCGCGTCGACCACACGGGTTTTTCCCTTTGCAATGTACGCGATGCGCGAGAGAGCCATTCCTCTCTGACCCGTCACCCAGCCGACTATCTCGTCAGCCGCGGCGTGAATCGTATAACGGTAGTTCGGATCGACGGAGCCGCCTGACGAAGCTGAAGCAAAACGAACGTCACCGGGAGCTCCGGTAATCGGGAATTCCTTCGTGCGCGCAACCTTTCTCGTGCGCACGTCGAAAAGCGTGACCGACAACTTGCCACCTTCAAAACCGGCGGTGACAACGTACGACGCATTCACCTTGGAGCGGCCTGCGTCGGCGGCCGGAATTGGGCCTCCGGTGAGATTCTGTATCGCGACCACCCGTAGCCGGTCGCTGAAATCGAGATCCCTGCGCAGAATCGTCTTCACCGAGTCCTTGTTCTCTCCGGTCGGCTCCGCAATCGCGATCGCCGGCCTGAGCTCGGAAGCTTTCGAGCTCGGTGACTGTCCCTGCATCACTTTCGCGGCAGCTGCAACCGCGAGAGCGATGATTACCCCGAGTGCGAGATACAGCGACGCACGCCGGAGTGGTGCGGTGGCCGAGCCGCCGCGTGGATGGGTCTTGATCATGTTCATCTCCTCTTCGGTAGCCCGTCGAGCTTGGCAGGTCGCTGCTCCTGACTCTGTGGTAGCCACGTGGCTTTGCGTCGCCGCCTTTTGGCGGTTTTGCCGGTTTATCGGAGTAGCCCACCGACTTGGGAGGGGCTGGCCGACGACTCGTCTGACCAAGTACCGAGTCTGCTCCTGTGTGTCGGCCGTCGCACGTTGGTTAGGGCAGGGGGCGCGCCCTTTTTGGCTTTGCGCCGGAACTGCCGGTGGCGCAAAACGTTGGCGAACGGTGCCGCATTTTGCGACGCAAATCCTGCCGCGCACTTTGCATGATGCGCGGCAATGTGCGGCTGATTTTTTGGGCTATTTATGCTGACGGAGGCTTCATCGATCAGGTTGCCGGCGCAACCTGGAATTGCTCGAGGGTGCCGTCGGGCATCTCGAACGTCCATGCGCGAAGTGTCCGGCCCTGAAAACCGACACGGTAGCTGCGCAGAATCATTCCGCCGCGATTCGACTGGCGCGTCTGCACGAACGATGTTGGCGTGCCAAGCGGGCCGAGGCTCGACGCGAAATCCTTGAGCGCCTGCTCGCTGAAATAGGCGTTCGCGTTGGGCGTGAACAGCGATCGGTCGATCGTTCCGTGCTGAAGCCCCTCAAAGATCACGCGGGCGCGTGCCGTCCTGGTCTCGGTGAGCGCGTCCTCGCTTGCGAAGAGAAGCTGCGCGATCTGTTGGGCAATTGCGCCCGATGCCGGCGCGGCATCCTGATTCGTCAGTACGACGACCGCCGCGCTATCCTCCGGGAATACCATGTTCTCGGCGGTGAATCCGGAGACTTCACCGCTGTGCTCGACGAGGAACCGCTCATTCTGCATCGAGACGTTGACACCGAGTCCGTAGCCTGTGCCGGCACCGTTGTTGAGCCTCACCTCCGTCTCGAGAGCGCGATATGAGGCGGGCGCCAGCAGGCTTCGGCGGATGAGCGAGATATCCCACCTCGCCAGATCGCTCGGCGTCATCGCGAGCTCGCCGGCGGCCCACATCCAGCCCGACCCCGCATCCGGCGCGGGGCGCAGCGGACCAAGAGCGTAGCGGAGATAACCCTGCGCTCCCACAACGCCCGGAGTAACGTCGAAATTCGCAGCCGTGCTCATTCCAAGAGGACCGAGTATCCGCGTCCTGATGAACTCGAAGTACGGCGTGCCGCTCGCCCTCTCCAGCACCAGGCCGGCGAGCGTGTAATTCGTATTGCTGTACTGCCACCGCGAGCCTGGATCGAAGTCGAGAGCCTTCTTCGCCCATTGGTTGGCGATGCTCTGGGGGGTCACCGGCTTGAGCATCATTGGCATGACGTAATCCTGCGGCCAGAAATCCTGATACCCGGACGTGTGCGACAGCAGTTGACGGATCGTCACCTCCTTCCCGCGCATCAGGCCGGGAACCAACCGCGAGACCGGATCGTCGAGAGTAAGTTTTCCTTCCTGTTGCAGCAGCAGGATCGCGGCAGCGGTGAACTGCTTGCTGATCGAGCCGATCGCGTAGCGCATGTCGGCCGTCGCCGGCGTGCCGCTCTCGAGGTTCGCGGTGCCGTAGGCTTTTGCGTATGCCAGGCGGCCATGCGTCACGACGGCAATCGAGGCACTCGGGACACCGGTAGTTCGAAGCACACGTGCGGCGATCGAATCAATCTTCAGAGCGAGTGACGGATCAGCCGCGTTCGGCGATTGCGCTTGCACCGAGGCAAGGCAGACAAGCTGGAGGACAAGGCTGCTCGCTATGACCTTGCGAATCGACATTGGCAAATCTCCGTTTCGGGTGAGTTTCACCGGGAAATAGAACTCATGTAAAAAAGCCCCGCCATCGCTGGCGGGGCTTTTCTCAATCGGCTGCGGCTGTCAGCCTCCCGACGGGAAGCCGGGACGCACATCCTGCGGCTGCTGTGGCTGCTGCCTGATCTTCGGTGTCTGCCCGAAGTTGTACTGGAACGACAGGAAGGCCGCCCGGATGCCGGGATTCCGCTCGGTGATCTGCGTCAGGGTGTTGTTGCCGACCTTTACGCGGAAGTTCACCGAATTGAACGGGTCCACGACTCTCAGCGCGATCGAAACCGCATCACCCTTCACTTTCTGGCGGATCACGAAATTGAACTGCTTCATCGCCGAGAACTGGCCCTGCTCGAACTTCATTGGTGCGCGATAGTTGAATGCGGCGTTGAACAGCAGCGTCTGGGTCACCTGGCTCGTGCCGTTGAGGCGAAACGCGAAAGCGACGGCGTTCGACTGAAGGGCAGACGTGGACCCTCCGTCGGTAACGATCTTGAAGACGTTCACTCCGGCGAGGCCGCTGAATTTCGGTCCAAGGCGCAGCGTCCCGTTGATGTCGGTTCCGTAGGAATTGCTCGTCGCCAGGTTCTGGAAGCTGATGCTCGTGACTTCACGTCCCGCCACCGTGTCCGATGTGTTGATCGCCACGCGGATGACGTTCGTCGTCCGGCGATAGAACGGCGAGAACTGAATCGACCCGAGTTTGCCCGAGCGCGTCGCGCCGAGCTCGATCGCGTCCGTGTACTCCGGATTCAAGCGCGGATTTCCGATAAAAACGTTCTGCGCGTCGAAGAAAGTGGGGAATGGATTCAGCTCCTGCGTGCCGGGTCTGCGAATGCGCCGCGAGTAGCTCACCTTCATCTGCACGGCGTCGCTCTTGTTGTAAACGGCGACCGCGCTCGGGAAGAGGCTCGTGTACTTGTATGGAAAGTGCGTCGCCGTCGACTTCAGCGTGAAGTCACGATCCGCATACTCGGCGCGCAGTCCGCTCTGAAGCTCCCACTTGCCGACACCCTGGCTCAGCACGCCATACGCGGCGTGCACCATTTCATCGAAGCTGAAGTCGTTGCTCAGATTGCTCGCGACCCACGCACCGGTGCCGAGCGCGTCCTTGCGGACGAGAAAGTCTCGGTCGAGCCAGCGCTCGTTGCCTTTGTAGCCCGTCTCGAGCTTCCTGCGGGGGCGAAGTGTCTTCGTGTAATCGAGCTGACCGGTCAGCTGTTTCGTGACCGCGACCGTGTTGTCGGTCTCACCGTCGAAAAGCGATCCGTTCGCCGCTCCAGCGAGCGTAAGCGGCTGCCTCCACATAACCAGGAAATCGGTGTCCCGCCCCCGGTTGAAGCGCAGCTCGGACGACAGCTCGTGCTTCCTTGGCTCGAAGGTGCGCTTCAGCGCGAGATCGTAGTCCACCATCGTGCCGCGAGCGTCGTCGTCGCGCGTGCGGATGTAGCGGTCGTAAAGTGTCCGGCTGCTGTTCAGCTCCGAATACTGCGTAATCATGTCGTCCGAATTGTTGTGGACGTTCAGCGTCAGGGCATTCGACAGCACGTCGCGAGTGTTCAGTCTGTAATCGGCGCTGGTGTAGAGATTCTGACCCCTGTTGCCCGAGAACTCGTCGATGTCCTGGCCGGTGACCGATAGCAGCGCCGCAAGCGTGCTGTAGCGCTCACGATCGTTGATTCCGAACATCCCCCGGTTATCGGAGTTGATCCCGTAACTGGAGAACGTTGCCAGACCGCCACTCTGGTAGCCGAGGTTGCCCGCTCCGTTGAAGCGGTCGCTGCTCGCGAAGCCGCCGTTCAGTCCGCCGCTGACGCCGAGGTCGGTGTTCTGTTTGAGAACGATGTTGATGATGCCCGCCATTCCTTCGGGGTCATACTTGGCCGAGGGATTGGGAATCACCTCGATGCGCTCGACGATCGTTGCCGGAAGTCCCTTCAGATAAGCGGTGAGCTGTGCGCCACGGATCGGGGAAGGGCGTCCGTTGATCTGGACGGCGACGTTTTCATTCCCGCGAAGGCTGATCTTGCCCTCGCCGTCGACGGTTACCGACGGCGTCGCCTCGAGCACGTCCACCGCGTGCGCAGCGGCGGGCGCGACATCCTTCGCGCGATAACTGTTGCGGTCAGGCGCGATCGTCACCGTCGCCGCCTCTTCATTTACCTGGACGCTCTGAAGAGCGATGGCAACGCGAGTCAGCTTGATCTGACCAAGCGCCACTTTCTGCGCCGGATCAGTGATTGCGACCTGCTGGACGCTCGGCTTGAAACCGATCGTCGCGACGCGGACCATGTAAGCGCCGGGACGGAGTCCCAGGATGCGGAAGATGCCCGCGTCGGTGGCGATGGCGCCCGCAACGATCGACGAATCCCGCCGACTGCGGACTGTGATGGATGCTCGCGGAATCGGCGCGCTGCTCTCCGATTCTACGACCGTCCCCTGAATTTCCGCGTTGGAGACGGGAAGGGCGCCGGGTGTCGGAGGGGCGCCGGGGCGCGGTTGATTCTGCGATTGCAGTGCGGCAGCGCCGATGAGGAAGGCGGCTGCGAGCGCGATGGCTGGGATTTTTTTCATGGCATGCTCCGCGAGCAGATGACAGCGATTCGAGTAGGTCAACCACACTGAGGGCAAGTGGTCATGCGGTATTTACGGACGCTGCCGCGTGAGAGTTTCGAAGCGGAATTCTCGCAGTCGGAGACGTCGTGAGTGGAAATGACACACGCTTGTCGCACAGCCGGCGAAGAACCGATGGCTCACCGTTCGAGAGCATTTGCACTGTCACAAATTACTTTGCATAACAAAGTAAACAAGGGAATGGCGATAAAAAACCCCCGCGACGTCTGTTTATGTCGCGGGGGCCTCGTTCGAGAGGAGCTTAAAACTTCCTTTCTTGGGCCGTCGGGAACGGGGGAGCAGGGTAGGGCCCGATCTTTTCAACCGTGTAGGCGCTCGCCCAGAAATCCGGTGGTCCTTCGCTGTCTTCGACGTGGTGACTGACCGGCTTCACACCGTACTTCAGATACGCGGCTATTGCCCAGAGGTCGGCATCGGCCATGTGTCGCCATCCCGGCCAGGGCATCGGCGGCGCGAGATATCGGGGATTTGCAGGGAAATTTCCCTTTCCCGGGGTGGTCGATGTGATCACTACGTCCGGAGTTTCTCCGGGACGAAGGCCGTATCGCAGCGAGTTGAAGAGCTGACGCTCGCTGAACCGTCCAATGCCGGTGGCGTTGTCCGGAGTCAGGTTGCGCGCCCGTGTCGTCCAGCAAGGTTGAGCGCCGGGGGTAATGGCACACGGGCCGATCTTGAACTCCTGGATCGGTGAGTAGGAGCCTGAAAGCCATTGCGGGTCAGCGGGGTTGGTGCCGCCGTGACAGCCGTTGCAGTCGTGCGAGAGCACCAGATAACGTCCCCGCAGGATCTGCTCGTGAGTGGGTTTTGCAGCGGTCGGGCTTTTTCGAACAGCGCCGAGAGCTGCGTAGTGCGTGAACGCAACGATCGCGACGAGCGGGACCAGTAACGCGAAAAACCGGGATGATTTGCGCAACTCTGTCATCAGCTCCCCCTCTTACGTGGTTTGATTTCCAGAATCCCCATCATGCCGTGATCCTCATGGTCGAGGATGTGGCAGTGAAACATCCATTTTCCGGGAAAGTCGTCATAGCGGACGATGAATCGCACCGTCTCGTGCTTCGGTACATTGACGACGTCCTTCCAGCTTCGAAACGGCTCAGGCACTCCGTTGCGGTCGATCACCTGAAATTGAAAACCGTGGAGATGAAACGGGTGATCCATCCCGACGATATTCTCGATCTCCCAGATTTCCGTAGCGCCAAGTGGAACGGTGACGTCGATGCGGTTCATATCCATCATCTTGCCGTTGATGAGTCCCTGACTGAGCGAGATGTAGCGGGTCGCCGTTGATTTGGTCGTATCGAGAACGGGGATGTGACGAAGCGTCTGGGGAATTGCGACCGGCGGGAGCGGCGCTTCATCGGAGTACTTCAGCTTCAGCAAGTCATGCAGCGCCCTCCAGTCATCCGGCCGTGTTTGAGGGACGTACCGGTCGTAAGGCAGCATTGTCAACGCCGCGCTGCTTCCGGGAGCTCCGGTTCCGCGCACCAGCAGCTCGACGCGCTCGGAATTGGCCAGAGTGATGTCCTTCACTTCGATGGGACGCTCGAACAGCCCGCCGTCGGTTCCGACGTGAAGCAGTGTCTGTCCGGTAATACCGAGCTTGTACACGCGTGCCGCGGACGCGTTGACGATGCGCCACCGCTGCACCTCGCCGCTTCGAATCCGTATCGTCGGCAGGACTCGGCCATTGACGAAAAGAACATTGCCTTCGCGGCCATTGACCTCATCCACTTCACCGGCCGGCGATTCGCGCTTCGGGAGATCGATTGAGCCGTCGGGCTGGAACCGATTGTCGGAAAGAATGAGCAGTTTTTCGGGAATTCCACTCAGTGGATCTTCGGCGGGGCGTACAATGAATGCCCCGTACAAGCCTTTCTCGATCTGAAACCCGGTACGCTGATCGAGATGAGGGTGATACCAGAACGTGCCTGCGGTTCCCGGAAAGACGGTGAAGGTGTAGTCGTGCGATTTCCCCGGCGGGATCGGATCGAACGGGCTGCCGTCCTGCTTTGCCGGCAGATGAATTCCGTGCCAGTGGATCGTCGTCGCTTCCGGAAGCTTGTTCAGGAAATGGATGATGACCTTGTCGCCCTCGTGCACCTCGAGCGTCGGGCCGGGAACTTGTCCGTTGTAGGCGTAGACCTCGGTGCTCTTTCCGGGAACGAGAGAGAGACGCGCGGGCGCGGCGACGATGTTGACCTCGACTGTTCTCGGCGCCGTCGAAACGTTCTTCAGCAGCGGAGGCGTGAAGAGCGAATCATCCGCATCGGTTCTCGACGCCGGAGCGGAGCTCTTTGGTGGCGCGAATGCGAGCACCGACGCAATCGCGAGACAAGTGGTTGCTTTCCAGCTCATTCGTGAGGGTCTCTTGGTTCCCATAGCTCCACAGGATTGCCGTCGGGATCGTGCGTGCGGTCGAATCTCCCGTTTGGATATTCCTCCGGGTCGACCTTCACTTCCATGCCCGCGTTCCTCGGCTGCGCCGCCATGGCGTCGAGATCGTCAACGCGGAAATTCGGCATCCACGCCTGCTCGGCGCGGCCTAAATAGTCGCTCTCGGCGGGGAACGGCTCAATCACCGTCGGTCCGCTCTGCTGAAGCCAGGGACTTTCGTCGTAACTGGCGGGAGTGATACCTATGCCAAGGCGTCCCTCGTACCACTTGGCAAGCGCGGTCGGATCTTTTGAGCGAAAAAACACACCGCCGATGCCGGTGCCCGTCTCCATGTGTTCTCGCCCCGATACAGGAAACAAGGGGTCAAAAATCGGCGGATTTTCACTCGCTGGGAAGTACCTCCGCGATCAATTTTTTCCCGCGCGCTCAGATTCGCCCGTTGAGCAGCGCCCAAAGAAGCACGATCACGAGAATGACCGTGAGCAGATCTCCGCCGCGCCCCATGCCCCAACGCGTGCGACCGTAGCCGTAATATCCCGGCGTCCAAAGCAGCAGCAGAACGATGATGATGATCAGCAGCATGACAGCCTCCCGAATGTGTGACTACAGCACGAAAACGTGTCCCTGCGCGGTGTTGCCCTTCAAGAACCGGGCTCGGTTGTACCGCTCGCCCCGGTTTCAGCCACCGCTTATCGCGGTCAGGATGAGAATAGTCGCACCCTCCGGGACCGGCGTGTCGAGCCCATTCAGAAAACGGATGCTCTCGGTGTTGAGAAAAACGTTCACATGCTGGCGCACGTGCCCCTGCTCGTCCATGACGCGGTCGAGCGCGCCCGGCGATCTTTTCCCCAATTCGGTGAATGCGTCACGAACGGTTGAGATGCCGGCGGCAACCTCGACGGTCGTCCGACCGTCTACCTGGCAGTTCAGCGCTTTTGGCAGCTCGATCCGGATCACGCGTTCAGCGCCGTCGTCTTCACGCACACGATGGGCGGAAGTCCGTCGGCCATCTCCGTCCAGCTTTCCCCTTCATCGGTAGACCCGAAGAGCTTGCCGCTTCTGGTTCCAAAATAAATGCCCGCCGGCTTCAAGTTGTCGGCGCCGAGTGCGTCACGGAGAATTGTCTCGTACGCGTTCTTCTGGGGAAGCCCTTTTGTCAGCGGCTCCCAGCTCTTCCCGGCGTTCGACGTGCGGTATACGCGCAGCTTCGCCTCGGGCGTGCAGCGGAAGTAGTCGGACTCGATCGGGACGATGTACACCGATTCGGGGTCGTGCGGATGCATCTGCATCGCGAAGCCGAAATCGGAGGGGACGCCGTTGGCGATGTCCTGCCAGCTGTCGCCCCAATCATCGCTGCGATAGAGTCCCCAGTGATTCTGCAGGAAAAGCCGCTGCGGCTTCTTTGGATGATGCACGACCTTGTGCATGCACTGGCCGAACTCGGGATGCTTGTCGGGAAGAAATTGCGCCCGCACTCCGGTGTTTCGCGCGCGCCACGTCTTTCCACCGTCGTCTGTGCGGTAGTTGCCGGCCGCCGAGATGGCGATCAGCATCCGCTGCTTGTTCTTCGGGTCGACCAGTATAGTATGGAGACAAAGTCCTCCCGCGCCCGGTTGCCATTTCGGTTGGTGCTCGTGGTTCAGAAGGCCTCGCACCGGTTTCCAGTTCTCGCCTCCGTCGCGGGACTCGAAGAGCGCGGCCGGCTCAACTCCGCAATAGATGACATCGGGCTCCTCAGCTCGGCCGGGCGTTATCTGCCAGATCTGCTTGAGCGCGCGGCCCGAGGATTCGGGGAATTTGATCGGGTAGCGCTCCGGCTCCGTCCACGTTTTCCCGAAGTCATCGCTCACTCGGAGCGAGCTGCCGATGAACGAGTTGTTCGCCGCCGCGAACATCCGGTTCTTTCCGTCCCGCGTGTCGTGCATCAGCGCGTAGATCGCGAAGCCGGGGAAGTGCGGGCCGTCGATGCGCCACTTCTTTCGCGTCTTGTCGCCGCGGAAGAAGAATGCGCCCTTCATCGTACCCACCATTACCACGACGTCGCCTGCGCGGGCGGCGGAACCAGCTCGCGGACTCATCAGTCTCCTCCGGAATTACATCCTGGCGATAATCTGCGTCCCGGCGCCGTCGTTCTCCAGACGGACGGGGGCGGCGGTTCGGTCGGCCGCAATTTCAGCGCCTAAACGATTTTTTCGAGCGAGAGATCCAGGCGTCAAGACTCCATGGACCGGCGCCAGCAAAAACAAAGTAGAGATAGAGGAAACAGTACAGCACTGCTGGGACGCTATTGCTGACGGTCGGGAAGAACGATATGGGGAACCCGAATTGGAAGTACGCGACCGCCATTTCCCCAGCCAGAATGAAAGACACGGGGCGCGTGAAAAGACCCAGGACGATCAGCAAGCCTCCGAAAGTCTCCAGCATTCCGGCGATGCCCATTTCGGACACCAGGCCGAATTGCGGCAGCGGCACGGGGCTCGGCGGGTAGCCGAAAAGCTTCATCGTTCCCGCACTGACGAACACGGCGCCTGCAACAATCCGCAGAATACTGAGCATTCTGCCGATGTCGGGCTCCGGATAGGGATCGAATATCGACATTCCGGCTGTTCCCTCAAAACGCCGGTGAAGGTTTTTTTGTGGCGAAGTAGCGCTTTACTTCTTCCGGTGCACTTTTGACGCCGGCGGCTTCGAGCGTGGCATTTTGGCGGGCGCCGCCGGCTTGGCGGTCGAGCGTTTCGGGGCAGAGCGGTACCTCGCTGCCTGCTCGATTGCCACCGCCAGCGCGGTCGGATGTTTCGGCTGGTAGAGTCCGAGGGTAACGCCGCCGGGGATCTCGAGCGACGTCACGCGGCCCCAGTCGCGGTTGCTGATCGGATGACGCATCTTCGCGCCGGCAAGCTGCATCTCATTGAGCGTGCGGTCGACGTCATCGCACATGAGATAGAGCTCTGATCCGGTAACCCCATCGGCCGGATGAATGCCAAGCTCGGCTGGAGGAAGCGCGAAGATCGGCCAGCCGCCGCCGCCGTCCACCGAAGCCAGCTTCAGGACGTTGCGAAAGAAATTGCGCGTCGCTTCGGGATCGCGCGAATACAGCAGTGTGTGAATGCCGGTGACCATGGTGCGGACCTATCCGGTCGGAGTGTTGTCGTCAGGGTAACCAATTCAGCTCACAATATTGCCCTTGTAGTCCTTTCCCGAAACTCTTGCATTTTCGGGGGGGAGCCGTTCAGCCACTCGAATTCGGCGGGTAGTGCGGGCGGGAACCGGCCCGCTTCCTCATCTGGCGCGCAGTAGCTCCAGATCCACTACAACCGGACGATGGTCAGAGGCGAGGGTTGCGGGCACCGTTGCCGACTTCACGCGAAAATCACCGGACACGAGCACGGCGTCTATTCGCCTGACGGGTCCTTCCGCAGGATATGTAAATCCCGCCCCGTCGCGGTCCGACCAACTGTCGCGGAGCCTGCTTCGCAGCGGCTGGATCTCAGGCGCGTCGGGAGTCGCATTGAGATCGCCCATGAGAATTGTCGGCGCATCCGCATCGCCGATGAAGGCAAGCATGTCCCGAACCTGCTGCTCACGCACCCGGGGATCCGAGCGATAGTCGAGGTGCGTGTCGAAAACGCGGACTATCATGCCGCGGATGTCGATCCGGGATTCGAGAAAGCCGGGCATCAGCGTTGGAACTGGATGCTCGTCCTGCGTGGAGAGTCGGCTGATCTCGTGGTTGACCGAGCTCGATACCGGATATTTGCTCAGGATAGCGATTCCGAATTCGCGCCGCGGATCCCCGGCGCGGGCGGGCGCCAGGTCGTAGATATGCGCGAAGCGGACGTGCATGCGCAGGCGCTCGCCGAGCTCTGTTGCCTGGTCGGCGAAATTGCTGCGGGGCGCCCAGTGCACGTCGACTTCCTGGAGCGCGACGATGTCCGGCGATTCGGCGGCGATTGCCGCCGCCGTCTTCGCCAAATCATCGTTGCCGGAACGGATATTGTATGACATGACGCGAAGCGCGAGGTCGCCGCGAGTGCCGGGGAGATGCGCGCAAGCGGCGGTCGCGAGCACGATGATCGCACCAGCGATTCGCGATCCGACGCAGCTCCGCAGTCGCCGCAGCGGCGCGTTAATTTCCGATTTATGACAAATCATCCGTTGATCCTGGTCGCGATAGCCGGCGCTTCACTCGGCGTGGTGCCGGCCATTCATCCAGTCGGCCCCAATAATCTGGCGGCTGGCGCGCCAAGCTGCTCGTCCCATGCTGCGCCGACCGAGAACATCGCCGCGCAGCTGGCAAAATTCCGTCCTGTAAGAGTTCCATTTTACACGCGCGGCCTTTCGGCGCGCGAGGTGAAAATGGTGCGCAAGCTGGTCGAGGCGGGACGGTACCTTGAGAGCATCTACTGGCGTCAGAGTGATCCAGCCGGGTTGAGGCTTTACACCGCGCTTGCCGGATGCCCGCGCCCGCTCCAGAAAGACATACGCCATTTCCTGCTCATCAACGGCAGCAGATACGATCTCCTCGAAGGGAACAAGCCGTTCCTCGCCGACACGCGATACGAGCCCGGACGCGCGCTTTATCCCGCCGGGATCACGCGAAAGGAGATTGACGACTACGTCGCGGCACATCCCGGGAAGAAGGCGGAAATCTTCAGCCCGTTCACGGTAGTGAAGCGCAGCGGAAGGGATCTCGTCGGCGTCCCTTATCACGTCGAGTACAGCCAGTGGCTGCTCCCTGCCGCGAAGGCGCTGCGCGACGCCGCCGCGTTCAGCGATGACAAGGCGTTCGCGAATTTCCTGCGACTGCGCGCTGACGCACTGCTCAACGACGACTACTACAAGAGCGATCTCGCGTGGGTGGATCTCGATAATCCGAAGTTCGACGTCATCATGGCGCCGTACGAGACGTACCTGGACGATCTCCTTGGCGTGAAGACATCGTACGGAGTCGCGGTGCTCATCCGCAATGCGAGCGAAAGCGAAAAGTTGGCGATGTACAAGAAGTACGCGGCGGCAATTCAGGATGCGCTGCCGATCAGTGCGGCGGACAAGCCGTCGAACGCGGGTCATCCAACGCCGATGGAAGTGATGGACACTCCTTATCGCGGCGGAGATCTGCGTCACGGATACCAGGCGGTCGCTGACAATCTTCCCAACGACCCTCGCATTCACGCGGAGAAGGGAACGAAGAAAATCTTCTTCAAGAACTTCATGGATGCGCGCGTCAACTACGTCGTGCTGCCGATCGGGAAGCTGCTCATGCAGCCGGCGCAGGCGAGTCTGGCGTCGATGCAAGGCTATCTCGCGGTCGTAGTGATGCATGAGATGTCGCACGGGCTCGGCCCGGCGTACGCGCGCGTGAATGGAAAGCAGACGGACATCCGCGAGGCGATCGGGCCGATTTACAGCGGACTTGAAGAGGCGAAGGCGGACATCGTCGGCCTCTACGGCCTCGACTGGCTGATGGACCGCGGCGTTCTGCCGAAGTCACGCGCGAAGGACTACTACGCTTCGCACGTCGCCGGAATCTTCCGCACCGTTCGATTCGGTGTCGCTGAGGCGCACGCCCGCGCCGAGATGATGGAGTTCAACTATTTCGTGGAGCGCGGTGCCATCACGCGCGACGCGGCGACCGGCCGCTACGACATCGACTACGCGAAGATGCCGGTCGCGATCGCGAGTCTGGCGAAGGAGCTGCTGGAGATAGAGGCGACGGGCGATCGTGCGCGCGCCGAAGGGTGGTTCAAGAAGTACGGGACGATGCCGGAAGACCTGAAGATCGCATTGAGCAAGACCGGCAGCGTGCCCGTGGACGTGGATCCGATTACTGCATTCGGCGAAGATGTGAAATAGACGGGCGTCGTTCGCGTTCGAGCTTTCCTTGGGTATTTGTCATAGCAGTGCGCCATCATTTAAGGAGGTCCCATGACGCTGGATGCGAAGAATTTCTCGGTTACTCTCACCGCAAACGATCTCGCTCGCAGCTTGCGCTTTTATGCAGACGGACTCGGCTTCAAGGTTGGCGACAAGTTCGAGCAGGACGGAAAGATTATGGGAGCGATGCTCGAGGCGGGCGCGGCGAAGTTCGGCATCTCCCAGGATGACTTCGTGAAGGGCCGCGATCGGGTGAAAGGGCTTGGGATTGGCCTCTACATCGAGACCGATCAGGACCTCGAAGCTTTGGCGAAGGGGGCGAAGGTCGCGGGAATAAAATTCGAGCAGGAGCTCTCCCCTCTGCCCTGGGGCCCAATGGCGTTCATCGTCAGGGACCCGGACGGCTTCAGGATCACCATCGCGAGTCCGGATAAACCGAAGAGCTGATCGGCGCTCGGCGGCCGAGTCGGACACGAGGCGCATTGTGACACCCGTTTTGTCGCCAAGGTCTTCGAGCGCTTCGGGTCGGTGAATGCCTAGAAGACGATCTCGCGCGGCGCGTTGACGACGCGGGTGGCGACGATCTCGCGCTCCGGCAAGCTGTTTTCTGGGGATCGCGTTCTGCTTGTCATTTCGAGACCGCTTTTTCGATGCGTGCGACGAGTGCATCTTCGACGCTCTCGCCGATGGCGGACGTGTCACCATGCCGCTTGCGGAGAGCTTCTGGGCGAAGGCGTTCGGAATGGTGATCGATCGTTTCGGAACGCCCTGGATGGTGAACGGAGCGTCCGCTCCGATGTAAGCCGCAGCATCGAGGTTGCTGGTAAATTTGGTGGGTGACCAGCAGCGCGAGCGAGCTTTTTCCAATTGATCCTCTGGGCCGGCGTCGGCTCAAGCTTGCCTTCGTCGGAACGCACGGTGTCGGCAAGACGACGCTCTGCTTCGATCTGGCGTCGCAGCTCAAGCGGCTCGACCTCGGCGTCGAGATCGTCAAGGAGGTCGCCCGGCGCTGTCCGCTGCCGATCAACGAGGATACGACTCTCGACGCGCAGGCGTGGATCCTTCACACCCAGATCGCCGAAGAGCTGGAGGCGTCGGCGCGATACGAAGCGGTGATCTGCGACCGCTCCGTTCTCGACAACTACGCCTACCTGGTCGCGCGTGTCGGAAGGCGCCCGGATCTGGACGAGCTCGTCGGCAGCTGGATTCGCGGTTACAACGCGCTCTTCAAGGTTCCGGTGGTTGGTGCGCCGTCATACGACGGCATGCGCGCGGTGAGCCGCACCTTTCAGATGGAAATCGATGTCACGATAGACCGTCTGCTTCGGGAGTTCGATGTTGGCGTCCAGCCCCTCGATCCGATGAATCGCGACGGATGGATCGGAGTGGTGATGGATTCGCTCGGCCTGCCGAAGAATCCGCCGCAGATCGACCTCTTCGGGACGACAGCGATCCGCTAGCTGCCCCCGACCGGTTTTCCCTGGCCGACATCAATCGCGTCGTCGGCGAGCGTCGCACTTCGCATCGCGACGAGAAAAAAAACCGCGGGAATCCACAGCACGATCGCGGTGATCCAGCCGAATGCCGGATTCCATGGGAGCATCGGATTGGCGGGTGTGCGCGGAATCGACGGGACGATGTCGCTCATGTTGTTGATCGCGGCGTGCATCAGCATCGTCAGCAGCAGACTTCCGTTCGTTTTCCAGTACACCCACGCAATTGCGACGGAGAGTGCGGTGACTTTCGCAAGGTAGAGAGGAAAGGACTGGCCGGCCGTATCCGTTCCCGCGATGTAGAAGAGCGGCAGATGCCACGCCGCCCAAAGCATGCCGAGGAGGATGCTGGCGCTACTCAATCCGAGGCGTTGCGCCATGCGCGGTAGCGCGTAGCCTCGCCATCCGACTTCCTCACCAGCCTGGCCACCGACGACGGTCGAAAAAATTGTCGCTGCTACCATCAGCAGAACCGCCGATCCGCCGAATCGCGGCCACGTCCCCGTGAAAAACCGGCTGGCCACTGCCGCGACGAGCTTGGCGACAGCCATGTAGGTGATGGCGAAGACGTACCACTGCGCGCCCACATCGGCCTTGAACAATCGCGATAGGAGAGCTCGAACGCCGTCCGCTCCCATTTCCCATCTCGTGAGCGCAATACCGACGAGCGCGGGGGAGAAGACACCGAGGTAGAACAAGAGCGTCGGCAGGCCGGTTCGAAGTTGTCCGCCGGCTGCGAATCCACCTGGCAGTGCCGCGCCGGCGAACCAAAACGCCCATGTGACGAGGAACGTGAGCATGAAGAACAGCATCAGTGATCCGCGCCGACCCTGGATAGTCACTTATCAATTAGTCGATGCCATCGAATACGTCCACCATTCCTGTCTCGAGAGAATACTCGGCGCCGACAACGAGCAATCCCTCATTCCTGATCAGCTGCTCGAGAACCTCCGATCCGTGCCGAAGCTGCTCGGCCGACGCGCGGATGTTCGCGCGCACAGCCTGCTTCATAAGGTCGGCTTCATTCGAGGCGATCTCCGTTTCGAGCAATCCTTCCACCGCTGGCCGGACGCGGTCAACGATTGCACGGAGGTTCTTGGAGTGCTTCTCCGTCGGACGGCGCAGCTCCTCGAGAGTCGCGCTTATCGCTCCGCACTGCGAGTGACCGAGCACGACGACGAGCCGAGTCGCGAATCGTGACGCGGCGAACTCGACGCTTCCGATCTGGGACGGCGCGACGATGTTGCCGGCGACGCGAATGACGAACAAGTCGCCCAAACCCTGATCGAAAACCAGTTCGGCGGGAACGCGCGAGTCGGCGCAGCCAAGGATGATCGCGAACGGCTCCTGGCCACTGGCGAGCTCACGCAACCGGTCGTGGCTGGGAAGCGCCGCGGCGCTTCGGACACTGGATGCAAAGCGGCGATTGCCTTCCTGGAGCCGGTGGAGCGCGTCGAGCGCGGGAATCACGATTGGGCGCTTCCGGGTGTGGTTGACCCGTCCCGCGGCAACGGGTTAGATGAGCGCAAGCACGCCGAAGACGAGCACGACGATGCCGATCAAGGTTCGGAACGGTCCGAGCGCTCTTCCCGCGCGGGCGAGATCATCGCCGACGCGAGGGATTCCCTGCAGTGCGCTCACGGCGAGGATCAAACCCGCAAGCACTAGTGCGATGCCGAAGAGACTGGCGATGTGAAGCACGCCGATTACAGCCGCACCGACGCCGATCACCACCTCGTACGGTCGAAGATTGTTGATCAGCCGCTGGCCTTTCCCCTGAAAGACGTCAGCGAGCAAAACGAGTCCGGCGAGAATGGCGATGATTGCTTCTAGCATTTATCCGGCCTGGGCATTGGATTCGGAACGATACGGATTTCCGAATGCCAGGTCAAAAGTGGGAGACGATGGCGCACGAACGCCTGCCTCGAGGACACGCTCTGATCGTACAGGTGAGAAACGCTATCCGAAGTTCACTCGCTAATCGTGCGCCGCGGACGCGTGACCAGCTCGCCACCGCAGTTCGGGCAAATGTGATGCATCGCCGCCGCGCAGGCAGGGCAGAAAGTGCACTCGTAGCTGCAAATGAATGCGGCGCCGTCACTGGCCACGACGGAACCGCATTTCTCGCAAGCCGCGCGCATCTCGAGCGCCATCTAACGGCCTCCAAAATTCAAATGAGTGTGACCGCCCGGCCGGTCCGCGACGAGGGCGAAATGTGTAAAAACCCACGCCGCGGTGACCCCGGGCAAGGCGGGCGCACCGGTAGTGAATTCGGACGCCCCGCCAATGCAAGGAAATCCCTCACAAAAGCGTGTCTTATATCCGACTGACAGCATCACCGCCCGGGTAAGAATTGCGGTATAGCGATTCCTCCCGAACCGAGGTCCTCCCGTAAGTGACTGCTGCCACCGCGCTTTCCGAGCCCGGCCTTCGCACCGCGCCATCCGTTTTGCGACGCGCCGAGCATACTATAGAAATAGTTTCGGACTCCGGCGAGGGCGCGCAAAAGTGCGGCCAGATCTTCGGAGCTGTTTCCGCGAAGATGGGAAATGGTGTGTGGACGGTCGAGATCATCCCGGCCGAGATCCAGCCGCCGCCGAGAACGGCGGAAGGTGCGAGCGGAAATCGCATCCGGTTCGGCACCGGCACCATCACCAACTGGGGAGACGAAACCAACCTCGTCGTCGCCTTCAATGAGCAGGCACTCCTCGGCCGGCACCGTCTCGGCATGCTCGCGACCGACGCGATCATCCTTCTCGAGAATTCGTGGGCGACGAATTCCAATCCGGATATTCGTGGCGCCTGGGACATCGCTCTTTCCGAGCTTTCCTCACAGTCCTACCGGATAATCGAAGTCCCGATGGAGCAGCTGTGTCTGACCATCGACGAGAATCCCCGAAAGGGGAAGAACATGTTTGCGCTCGGGCTGCTCGCCTGGATCTACGACCGCAGCATGGAGCGAATCGAAGAGCAGATCGCCTACGCGTTTCGCAAGAAATCCGAGGAGGTCTATCAGCGCAACATCGCATTCGTGCGCCTCGGCCTCGACTGGGCCGCCGCGAACCTGGATTTCCGAATAGAGGTGCCAACCACTCCGCCGGCCGAAGCGCTGGTGGTGATGAACGGCAACGAAGCCCTCGGAATGGGCGCTGTCGCTTCCGGTATGGAGCTGTGTGCGATGTATCCCATCACGCCGGCAACTTCGGCATCCCACTACCTCGCGGAGGTTTTCTCGAAATTCGGCGGGATTCTCCATCAGGCAGAGGACGAGATCGCCGCGGTCGGGGTCGCGATCGGCGCGTCGTACGCGGGGAAGGTCGCGTTCACGATTACATCGGGGCCGGGATTCGCACTCAAGACCGAGTTCATCGGACTCGCCGTAATGACGGAGACACCGCTCGTCGTGATAGACGTGCAGCGCGGCGGGCCGAGCACCGGACTGCCGACGAAGGTGGAACAGTCCGATTTGCTGGCCGCACTGTTCGCGGAGCCGGGAGACGCCCCGCGGGTGGTGATCGCACCGGCGACGATCGAGGAATGCTTCCACTCGGTAATCACGGCGCGACAGATCGCCGAGACCTTTCGCACAGTCGTGATCATTCTGTCCGACGCGAATCTCTCGACCGGCGTGCAGCCTTTCCCGCGGCCGTGGCTCAAACCCGAATGGCTTGCGCCGGTGACGGATCTCGCAGCGGTCAAGGAAGGCGAGCGGGCGTATGATTGGGACCCGCGGACCGGAAGATCGGTGCGTCACATCCCCGGACAGCCCAATGGAATGTTCACCGTGACGGGACTTTCGCACGATGGAGCCAGCAAGGTCGCATACGGCGCGGGAGTTCATCAGCATTCGACGACGATGCGGAGCAGGAAGCTCGCCGTGCTTCAGCAGACCCTTCTTCCACCCTCGGTAAACGGCGACGAAGCCGGCGATGTGCTCATCGTCGGGTGGGGAAGCACGAAGGGCGCAATCGAGGAAGCGGTCGAGCGGGCGCGCGCTGAAGGAATTCGCGCTTCATCGCTCCATCTGACTTTTCTCTCGCCGATGCAGCCGGGGCTGAAGGAGATCTTCTCGCGCTTCCGGAAGGTCATGACGGTGGAGATCAACTACAGCGATCAGCCGGGCGACCCGTTCATCACCGAGGAGAACCGCCGGCGCGGCCAGCTGGCGATGCTTCTGCGCGCTCAGACTCTCTGCGACGTGGACTGCTGGACGAGGGTGCCCGGCGAGCCGCTCCGCCCGGGCCTCATTCTCGGCGCGATTCGCGCCGCCGCGCTCGCGGTAACGGGAGAACAGTCATGACCGGACACTGCGGTGTGCTGCCGATTTTCGACGACGAGCGCGAGTTCGTGCTCAGTGATTATGAGGGAGCGTTAGCGCGGTGGTGTCCCGGCTGCGGCGACCATTCCGTCCTCACCGCGGTCGAGAAGCTTCTCGTCGCCGAGCAGCTCAAGCCGGAGCAGACGGTGTTCGTCTCCGGCATCGGATGCTCGAGCCGCTTTCCGCACTACCTGAAGACCTACGGGTTTCACGGCCTGCATGGGCGCGCCCTTCCGGTCGCCACCGGCGTCAAGCTTCACCGCCCGGACCTCCAGGTGTTCGTCGTGATGGGCGACGGAGACTGCTGCTCGATTGGAGCGGCGCACTGGATTCACGCCATCCGCTACAACATCCGGATGGTTGCGCTTCTTCTGGACAACAGTATTTACGGGCTCACGAAGAAGCAGACGTCGCCGACCACGCCGCAGGGATTCAAGACGAACACCCAGCCGTTCGGAAGTTTCCTGCCGCCGCTCGATCCTCTCGCCACCACTCTCGGAACGTCGAACGTGTCATTCGTCGCGCAGACGGCAGAGTGGGTGCCCGCGCACCTGTACGCAACGCTTTCGGCCGCCTACCGGCACCCGGGTTTCGCATTCGTACGCATTCTCCAGCGGTGCCCGATGTACACACAGGACATGTACGAAGCGGCGGTGAAGAACCCGGCGCTGATCGAGCTGCTCGTCCACGACGACGGAGTCACTCCGCGCGAGCTTGACAAGATTTACAGGAACCGGGTGACGCACGACCCATCCGACCTCGACGGAGCGCGGCGCTTCGCGGAGGGCACCGATCGGATCCGGCTCGGCGTTTTCTACAAGAACGAAAATCGCGCCCGATACGATTTGCTCCGAAGGCCGCCCAAAGTCACCGCAAGCGAGCGAATCGCACTGCTCAATACGGAGCTGGACAAGTATGCAGTCTGACGAGCGCATCATGTCGGCACTTGCCGCCCTCCGGCCGCAAATATCCGTCTACCGGTTCGAAGTATTTTCCGCACTCGAGCGCGCGCGGAAGCTCCTCGCTTCTGAATCCGGCGACACGCCGGCCGCCGAGTCGCTCGGTGAGTTCGCTCAGGGGCGGGTTGACGCGGCGCGCTTCGCGATGTTGGCGGAAGGGCCGGGGCCACTCGATGCCATCGCGCTCGGAATAGTTCAGCGCGCAGTCGAATCGCTCGCGGGCCTTTCTGCCGCCGGCGACGAACAGTTCGTCGTCCACGTCAAAGTCGGCGGCTCAATCCGCGACGCGATTCACGAGCGATTCGAAATCCTCGGCCGTGCGTTCTCGGCCGCAACGCTTATCGAGCTCGTGCGCCGGCGCTCTCCGAACCTGCTCGGTCAGGGTCTCTCGCTCGAGTGGCATGCGTTCGAGAAGTGGACCACCGCCGAGCGCAAGATGGCTCCGCCGCTCGTCGTATGTGTCGACGGCCGGGATGTCGACGCGCTCGGCCTCGCTCGATTCCTTGACGCGTCCGTGCAGCTGGTGCTCATCGTGACGGGACAGAGCGCGCCCGCCCCTCTCGCGCGACTTATTTCTCCCGGCGTGTTCGTCGCGCAGTCGAGCGATTTGACGCCGCTGAGTAAGTCTTCCGACTACGATGGGCCCGCAGTGATCGCCGTGATGGAGGATGGCGGCGCGCGATTCACACACGATCCTCGGGCGGGATCGGCGATGTGGCAGCGTCTCGACGTTACCTGTATGCCCGATGTGCAGGCGCGCAGATCCGTCGGGACCAGAAGCGCGTGGCAGCAGCGGGATGACGTCGCTCATCTGAGAGCGCTCGCCGAGCAACCGGTTCTTCCCGCTAACGCCGCCGACGCGCTCATGGCGGCAATCGGCGGCGCCGCATCCGATCCGGCCGAACGACTCACTTCCTGGCTGCTCGATCAAACCGCTCCGCCGTCCTGAGAACGATGTCTGACACACTTCTTTCCGTTCTGATCCTCGGCGGGATCGGGCTGGTTTTCGCGGCGATAATCGCGCTCGCGCATTCGAAGCTGCGCGTTTGGGAGGATCCGCGAATCGACGTCGTCGCCGGAATGCTTCCAGGCGTGAACTGCGGAGCGTGCGGACTCCCCGGATGCCGTGGCTTCGCCGAAAAAGCGATCGTCGGGGAAATCCAGCCGGCAAAGTGCAACGTGCTGAACGACGACGGCATCGCCGCCATCGCTGACTATCTCGGAGTTTCCGCCGGCGAAGCCGACAAGCGTGTTGCGCGCCTGCTTTGTGCCGGAGGCACGAACGTCAGCGTCCGCCGTGCGGAATATCGCGGGCTCCCGACGTGCGCAGCCGCAGCGACGGTTGCCGGCGGCGGAAAAGGCTGCGCCTGGGGTTGCCTCGGCTTTGGCGACTGTGCGGTGTCGTGCGAGTTCGACGCGATCTCGATGAACGCTTACGGTTTGCCGGTCGTGGATGTGGCGAAGTGCACCGCATGCGGAGACTGCGTTGACGCGTGCCCGAAAGGTCTCTTCATAATCCTGCCGCTGCAGCAGCACCTGTTGGTGCAATGCCGCAGCCTGATGGCCGGCGATGGCATTCTCGCCGAGTGCTCCGTCGGATGCACTGCATGCGGCAAATGCGTGCTCGACGCGCCGCGCGGATTGATCAGCATCGAATCGGGGGTCGCTGTAGTCGACCCGTCAAGCGCGCTCGCTGCGGACCGGTCGGTGATACGGCGCTGTCCGACCGGCGCAATTGCATGGCTCGACGGTCCGCAGCTCACGGCTGCCCCGATCGCCGAGGAACTTCAACTCAGAGAGACCGCATGAAGGTTTGGCCTGGCGGAAAAACTGGTGCGGCGCCGGACTCGCCGCGCTTTCCCGGAAAACCCGCCGCAATGGACGGCAGCTCGGTCGTCGTTGCGATGGAGACCGCCGCAAGTGAAGGCGCGGGCGCCTATCCGATCACTCCTTCGACGCAGATGGGGGAGGGATGGGCCGCCGCCGTCGCCGAAGGGAAGACCAACGTCAATGGACGCCGCCTCCTGTTCTTCGAGCCGGAAGGCGAGCATGCCGCGGCGGCAGTGACTGCGGGAATGAGCATGTTCGGGCTTCGCGCGACGAATTTCTCGAGTGGACAGGGCATCGCCTACATGCACGAATCGCTGTATGCGGCGGTTGGCAAGCGGCTGACGTACGTGCTCAACGTCGCGTGCCGGGCGATGACGAAGCAGGGGCTCAACGTCCACGCCGGCCACGACGACTACCACTCGGTGGATGACACCGGATTCTTCCAGATCTTCGCGAAAGACGTTCAGCAGGCGGCGGATTTCACCCTCATAGCGCATCGCATCGCCGAGCAGTCACTGAATCCGGGCATTTGCGCGCAGGACGGATTTCTCACCAGCCACGTTATCGAGTCCCTCCGTCTGCCCGAGCGCGAGTTGATCAAGGAATTCCTCGGTGACCCGTCGGACATGATCGAGACGCCGACGCCGGCGCAGCGGCTCGTGTTCGGCGATCGGCGGAGACGCATTCCGGAGATGTTCGACCTCGATTATCCGGCGATGCTCGGCGTCGTGCAGAATCAGGAAAGCTATGCCCAGGGAGTTGCCGCACAGCGTCCCTTCTATTTCGATCACGTCGCCGATCTCGCCGACCAGACGTTCGCCGAATTCGCAAAGCTGACGGGTCGTGTCTACAGCCGTGCGCAAGGCTACCGGCTGGAAGACGCCGAATACGCGATCGTCGGCCAGGGCTCGGTTGTGAGCAACGCGGAGGCGGTGTGTGATCATCTGCGCAAGGCGCGCGGACTGCGCGTCGGCGTCTTGAATCTTGCGATGTTCAGGCCGTTCCCGGCGGATCTGGTGTCGAGGATGCTGCGCGGAAAGAAGGGAGTCGTCGTGCTCGAGCGCACCGATCAGCCGCTCGCCGCCGACGCGCCGCTGCTTCGTGAGCTGAGGACGACGATGTCACAAGCGATGGAAAACGGACGCGTGACAACGAGTCCTCCGCCGTTTTCCAGGCTCGGCGCCGTTTCTGCAGCCGACGTTCCGGATTTTTACTCGGGATGCTTCGGTCTCGGCAGCAGAGACTTGCAGCCCGGCGACATCATCGCTGCCGTCGAAAACATGCTACCGGGGGGAGCGCATCGCCGGCGGTTCTATCTCGGCATCGATTTCCTCAAGAGCGATACGAATCTCCCGAAGCTCCAGATCTGGCAGCATCAGCTGACCGCGAGCTACAAGGGTCTCGGGGACATCTCGCTCAAGAGCGCGGGGGACGTGAACCTGCTTCCGCCCGGATCCGTTTCGCTGCGCATTCACTCCGTCGGCGGATGGGGCGCGATCACGATGGGGAAGAACGTCGCCTCGACCGTGTTCGACCTTTTCGGTTTGCACATCAAGGCGAACCCGAAATACGGGTCGGAGAAGAAGGGACAACCCACGACGTTCTACGCGACGTTCGCAAGGGAGCCGGTGCGCCTGAACTGCGAGCTGCGTCACGTGGACGTCGTGCTCTCGCCCGATCCCAATGTTTTCCTGCATTCTAATCCGCTCGCCGGCCTCGTGAAAGGTGGAGCGTTCGTCATTCAGAGTGACACGGCGCCCGATGAGTTCTGGACTCGGGTTCCGCTCTGGGCGCGCCGTGAGATCAAGGAACGCGACATCCGGGTGTATGTCCTCGACGGATTCGGGATCGCCAGCGCCGAGGCGAGCGACAGCGAGCTTCGCTATCGAATGCAGGGCGCGGCATTCATGGGCGGTTTCTTCGCCGTCTCGCCACTGGCAAAACAGGCGGGACTGGCCGAGGCCAAGCTATTCGCCGGCATCCGGCGTCAGCTCGAAAAGAAATTCGCCCGCCTGGGCGCAAGCGTCGTCGAGGATAACGTGCGCGTGATCGACCGCGGCTTCCATGAGCTGCAGCCGCTCGACTATTCCGCGTTGCCGATGGAAGGCGCCGTTGAAGCAAGCATCCGGGAGATGCCGTCGCTGCTCGATGTACCGGGTGCGCGTCACGGCTTTGGCAATCCGGGAAGGTTCTGGGAGCAGGTCTGCTTCCCGACAGCCGCCGGCCACGACGGCATCGCCGACCCATACGCGGCGCTCAGCGCAATTCCGGCGGCGACCGGTGCTGTCCGCGACATGACGGACGTTCGGATGGATGTCCCCCTCTTTCATCCGGAGAAATGCACCGGCTGCAGCCAGTGCTGGGTGCAGTGCCCCGACTCAGCGATTCCGGGACTCGTCACCGACATCGATCAGCTGCTCGAAGTGGGAATGGGGATCGCCGCGAACGGAAAGCCGATCGATCGCATGCGGCAGGTTTCCAAGCATCTGGCGAAGGAAACGCGGAGCCTTCTCAAAGGCATCGACGCCGGAAGATTCACCGACGTCCTCTCGGCCGCATTTGACAAGGTGGTAACGAAACTGGGGTGGGATGATGCGCGTCGTAACGAGCTCACCGCCGAGTTTGCACGCGTCAAGCAGGTGCTCGCCGGGTTTCCGGTTGCGAAGACTGCGATCTTCTTCGACAACTTCGAGGCGAAGAAGCCGGGAACCGGCGGACTGCTCTCGATCACCGTCAATCCGGAAGCCTGCAAGGGCTGCAACGTTTGCGTAGCTGTTTGTCCGGACGGTGCGCTTGAAACGGTGAAGCAGGACGACGCGATCGTCGAGACGCTTCGCAAAAACTGGAAGATCTGGGAGCGGCTGCCCGACACTCCCGAGCGCTTCACCAAAGTCTCCAACATCGACGAGGGTGTCGGGGTTCTGTCCTCGCTGCTTCTGCGCAAGGACTCCTATCGCTCGATGGTCGGCGGCGACGCGGCATGCATGGGCTGCGGCGAAAAAACCGCGGTCCATCTAATCACATCCGCAATTCATTCACTGATGCTGCCGCGCGTTTCTGCATATGTGGAGCGGCTCGAAGACATGATCTTCCGGCTCGACTCGAAGGCACGCGCGCTGCTGGCCTCGGATGCCGATCTGGCGCGAGTCGCATCGGCAGCATCGCCCGAGATCGCCGTACCGCTCGCGCAAGAGAAACGGCAGGAGCTCGATCGCATCACCCGCGCGATTGGCGCTCTTCGCGAGATCCGCTGGCGTTACACCGAGGGGCCCGGCGGAAAAGGCCGCGCGCAGCTCGGAATGGCGAACAGCACCGGCTGCTCATCGGTGTGGGGAAGCACCTATCCGTACAACCCCTATCCATTTCCGTGGGTGAATCACCTCTTCCAGGATTCGCCGTCGGTTGCGATCGGCCTGTTCGAGGGGCACATGCGGAAGATGGCCGACCAGTTCCGCACCGTGAGGCGCGCGGAGCTGCTCCTCGCGGACAGTTACGATGCCGCGAAGGATGAAGCCGCGCTGTCGACCATCGATTGGAAATCGTTCACCGACGACGAATTCCAGATATGTCCGCCGATCGTCTCGATGGGCGGCGATGGAGCCATGCTCGATATCGGATTTCAGAACCTTTCGCGGCTCATGGCATCGGGAAAGCCGATTCGCGTCATCATTCTCGACACGCAGGTCTACTCGAATACCGGCGGACAGGCGTGCACGAGCGGCTTCACCGGCCAGGTTTCGGACATGGCCGCGTACGGCGAGGCGCAGCACGGAAAGACGGAGACGCGAAAGGAGATGGCGTTGATCGCGCTCGCTCACCGCGGCGTCTTCGTCCATCAATCGTCGCAGGCGTCGGCGTCTCACCTGATGAGCGGTGTGCTCCGGGGACTGAACAAGCGCCGGCCGGCGATCTTCAACATCTACACACCGTGCCCCGTCGAGCATGGACTTGCGGATGATACATCCGCCCGCGCGGCGCGGCTCGCGCTCGAGTCCCGCGCATTTCCGTTCCTGACCTACGATCCTGACGCGGGTCCTCTCTTTTCGGATGCGCTGTCTCTCGAGGGAAATCCTGCGCTCGACGATTTGTGGCCGATGTATCCGCTCGAGTACGTCGATGAAGCGGGTGCGACCAAGCGAATGGAGCTGCCTCTCACGATCGCCGACTGGGCGGCAACGGAGGGAAGATTCAAGCGGCACTTCCGTCCCGTAGCGCCTGAGCGTGCGGACGCAGACCTCGTCCCGTTCAACGACTTTCTCGCGCTGACGCCGGACGACCGGCAAGGAAAATCGCCGTTCATTTTCACTCTTCGTCCCGACAAGCGTCTCAATCGCCTCGAGGTATCGCTCGAGATTGTCGGGCTCGCGGAGGAGCGCCTCGAATTCTGGGCGCAGCTGAGAGAGCTCGCCGGGTTGAATCCTTCGGCCGCCGTTCGCGAACGGCTTGTCGCGCAGGTAGAAGCCGAATATGAAGCGCGTCTCGCGCAGCTTCGCAGCGAGTACGAGATGAAAATGGGCGATCTGCGTGCGACGTACCCGCGTGCGATCGCGCAACGGATGGCGGAAGCGCTTCTCAAGGGACCGAGAGCGGCGAGTGGTCTCGATGGTTTGCTCGCTCGGGTGACGCCTCTGCCTCCGTCTGAGCGCGCGCCGACATCAACATCGGCGGCAGCATCACCAAACGGCGCAGAGGCGCGCATCATCGCTGCGAAGCCAGCGGCTGTTGCCGAGACGGCCGCGCCGATCGCGCCCGCCGCAGTCCCGAGCGTCGAGGCGGACACGGCTCTATCGATGGATCCGTACATCGAATCGGAACGCTGCACGACTTGCAACGAGTGCACGAACCTGAATGGGAAACTGTTCGCGTACAATGCGGATAAGCAGGCGACAGTCAAGGACTCGGGCGCGGGAACTTTTCAGCAGCTCGTCCTGGCAGCCGAACGCTGTCCCGTCGGAATAATCCATCCGGGCACGCCTCTCAATCCGAAGGAGAAGGATCTCGAGAAGTGGCTCAAGCGCGCCGCGCCGTTCAGCTGAGCGACAGATGAAACTCTTCCGTCGAAGCGGCGACTTTCCTCACGGCGTTCACCCGCCGGAGCTGAAGGAGCTGACGTCGCAGCTTCCAATACAGCGCATGCCGTATCCGGACGAGGTCGTGCTGCCACTCAGACAGCACGCCGGATCGCCGGCACGCCTCGTGGTGAAGAAGGGCGACCGCGTCATTCGTGGCGACACCATCGCCGCCGCGTCGGGATTCGTGTCTGCGCCGGTGCACGCCTCCGCGTCGGGCACTGTCGTCGAGATCGGCCTGTGGCCGCATCCCGACGGAACGATGAGTGACGCGGTGAGGATTCGCGTCGATCGCTATTCTCCGCAGGTCACGCGGCCGAGGATGGTGCCGCACTGGGAGCACCTCACGCCCAAGGAGATCGTCGCGGCGGTGCAGGACGCTGGCGTCGTCGGATTGGGCGGAGCCGCTTTTCCAACGCACGTCAAGCTCGCCCCCCCGGCCGATTTCTCCGTCGAGACGATCGTTCTCAACGGCGCCGAG
>WNGF01000602.1_pt1 | contig 62412 bp, 52 predicted proteins | sample 5400641 | NCBI WGS metagenome assembly WNGF01 (sample SAMN13153371, study PRJNA577476) | soil metagenome | isolation source: 80 cm soil or saprolite under grassland replicate 2 | place: USA:California | collected 2016-06-15
GTGCAGCGTGACGTTTGCGCCCGCCACCGGCGTCCCGGACGGATCGGTCACGACGCCGCGGATGATGCCGGTAGTCGCCTGCGATTGAGCCGCGATGATGATGGGGAACGCGACGGCCAACATCACGAGCCCGAGAAGCGTGCGCGCCATGCTTCAGCCTCCGACGGGTAGGGGATCAGTGTTTCGGGACGGCTAGCGTACCACTCGAACTGAAGGATGGCAAGAAGGCTCCCTCCCATCGATTTTTCGGGATGCAGAATGCCGAAATCGCCCGCCTCCTCGGTGACGTCGCCGACCTGCTGGAGATCTCCGGGGGGAATCCGTTCAAGGTGCGCGCGTATCGCAACGCGTCGCGGACGGTCGCCGATCACCCCGATCCTATCGCCGAGCTCGTGTCCGGTGGGGACTTCGACCTCACCGACCTGCCGGGGATCGGGGACGGCATAGCGAAGGAGATCACGGCGCTGGTCGAGACCGGCACCCTGCCCCAGCGCCAGCAGCTCGTCGCCACCCTCCCCCCCGGCTTACTCGAGCTGCTCCGGATTCCCGGCCTCGGCCCCAAGCGGGTCAAGCTGTTCCACGAGCAGCTGAAGGTGAACAGCGTGGCGGATCTCAAAGAGGCGCTGGAACAAGGGAAGATCGCGAAGCTGGGGGGATTCGGCCCCAAGCTGCTGGAAAAAATCCGCGAGGGTGTCTCCGGCGCCGCGACCGCCGCCCAGAACCGCATCGTACTACACGAAGCCGAACAATACGCGCGGGCGATTGTGGAGTATCTCAAGGCCGGCGGCGGCATCGACGCAATCGACGTCGCCGGCAGCTTCCGGCGGCGCAAGGAAACCATCGGCGATCTCGACATCGTGGTCAGCTGCGCCGACGCCCCGGCGATGATCCAGCGATTCGGCAAGTTCAGCGAAGTCAGGCATGTCGCGTCGCAGGGAGACACGCGGTCGACCGTGCGGCTCTCCAGCGGGCTGCAAGTGGACCTGCGCGTCGTGGAGCCTGCGGCGTTCGGGGCGGCGATGCAGTACTTCACGGGCTCGCAAGCACACAACATCGAGCTACGCAAGGTCGCGCAGGCCAAGAAGCTGAAACTGAACGAGTACGGGCTGTATCGCGGATCGAAGCGCATCGCGGGACGGACCGAAACTGAGGTGTACGCGGCATTGGATCTGGACTGGATCCCGCCGGAGCTGCGCGAAGGGCGGAACGAGATCGCCCTGGCCAGAGAGCACACGCTGCCCGCGCTCGTCACGCTGGAGGAGATCCGCGGCGACCTGCAGATGCACACCGACGCGAGCGACGGCAAGGCGACCATGGCGGAGATGGTCGAGGCGGCGCGGTCGCTCGGCTACGCCTACATCGCCATCACCGATCATTCCCCGCGCATGTCGATGGCGGGACAGAGCCCCGCCGAGCTGCGCGCCCAGTGGAAAGAGATCGACCGCCTCAACGAACGGCTGCGGCGGGGGGGGGGGAGTATCCGGGTTCTGAAGAGTGTCGAAATGGACATTCTGGAAAGCGGCAAGCTCGATCTGCCCGATGATGTGCTCGCCGAAGCCGACTACGTCGTGGCCACGATTCACTACGGGCTGAAGCAGAGCGAGAAACAACTCACGGACCGGTTGCTGCGGGCGATCGAGCATCCGTGGGTCGACGCGATCGGTCATCCCACGGGACGGATCGTTCCCGAGCGTCCTTCCTATCCGCTCGACTTCGACGTGGTGGCGAAAGCCGCGGCGAACGCGCAGTGCCTGCTCGAGATCAACGGCAGCGAGCGGCTGGATCTACCCGACACGCTGGCGGCCGCCGCAAAAGCGCACGGCGTGCGGTTCGTGCTGTCGACGGACGCGCACAACCAGCGGGAGCTGGGGTTCATGCGCTTCGCGGTCGCGGTGGCGCGGCGCGCGGGATTGACCGCGGCCGACATCCTCAACACGCGGCCGGCGGCCGATTTCCTAAAGGGATTGCGGCGCAGCAGAAACCGTTAGCAGCTCGATCTGTGCGACCGGCTCGAAACTGTAGCGGTGGTGGCGGGTGGGACCGAGCCGCTGAATCGCGTCCAGGTGCTCGGGCGTCGCGTAGCCCTTGTTCGTCTCCCAGCAATAGCCGGGATGCCGCACCGCGAGCCGGTCCATCAGGTAATCGCGCAAGACCTTGGCGATGACGGACGCCGCCGCGATCGAGTGGCAGCGGGCATCGCCGTCGACGATGGCTTCGTGCTCGCAGCCGAGCTCGGGGCACGGCAGGCCGTCGACGAGGACGTGCGCCGGAACGATGCCGAGGCGCCGCAGCGCCCGCTCCATCGCGAGAATCGACGCGCGGCGGATGTTGAGCCGGTCGATTTCGCGCACGCTCGCGGCGCCCACGGCGACCGCGAACGCGCGCTCGCGGATCTTGACGGCGAATTTCTGGCGCTGGATCGCGGTCAGCACCTTGGAGTCGTCCAGGCCGCGGATGGGCTTCGCACCCATCGGAAACACGACGGCCGCGGCGACCACTGGACCCGCCAGTGGACCGCGGCCGACTTCATCGATTCCGGCGACGATGCTGCGCCCTTCGCACCACAACGCCGCCTCGCGGTTCAGCGATGGGCGGCGGTGTTTCACGTCTGCGTCGGCTCCTGGTCGGCGGCGCCGCCGGTCGGGACCGTGATGCCGCGCTTTTCGCGGATCCGGGCGGCTTTCCCCGCCAGGCGCCGCAGGAAGTAGAGCTTGGCACGCCGCACGCGGCCCTTGCGCAGCAGCCCGATCTCCGCGATCGACGGCGCGTGCAGCGGGAATATCCGCTCCACGCCGACGCCCGCGGAAATCTTGCGGACCGTAAACGTCTCGTTGATGCCGCCGCCGCGCCGGGCGATGCAAATGCCCTCGAACGCCTGGAGCCGCTCTTTCTCACCCTCGCGCACGCGCACCATGACGCGCAACGTATCGCCGGGAGCAAACGCTGGGATGTCCGTCTTCAGCCCTTCGCGCTCGACTGCCCGCAACTTCTCCATAACTACTCCCCATGTCGCGACCAGAGATCCGGCCGCCGTTCGCGCGTCAGACGTTCGGCCTCAGCCGCCCGCCATGCCGCAATCTTGTCGTGGTCGCCACTCAACAATACTTCCGGGACACCGAGCCCGCGATAGCTGGGCGGCCGCGTGTAGCTGGGCGGCGCCAACAATCCTTCATAATGCGAGTCGCTCGACGCGGATTCGTGATCGCCGAGCGCGCCGGGCAACAGCCGCACGACGGCGTCCACCACACACAGCGCCGCCGGCTCGCCGCCCGACAGCACAAAGTCGCCGATCGACACCTCTTCCGCGCCCAGTCCCAGGGCGACGCGCTGATCGACGTCCTTGTAGTGCCCGCACAGCAACGTCAGCTCGCTGCCCACCGCAAACCGCACCGCGACATCGTGCGTGAAGGGCCGCCCGCGCGCCGACAGCAGGACGATCGGCGGCTTCGCCTTCAGGTCCTCCACCGCCTCGAAGAACGGCTCGGGCTTGAGCACCATGCCCGCGCCGCCGCCATACGGCGAGTCGTCGACCGTGTGGTGTTTGTCGTGCGTGTAGTCGCGCAACTGCACGACTCGATACTCCGCCAGTCCCGCCGCCGCGGCTCGTCCGAGAATGCTCGACGCGAGCGGCGCGGCGAACCAATCGGGGAACAGCGTTACCACATTGATGCGCAACATCGCTACTCATCCACCGCGACGAGCTTGTCACGCCAGCTTTCCACTGCGGCCCGCGACGTGATGCCCTCGAAGGCCAGCAGCCATTCGCGGTGATAACCGCGGCGGCGCGACACGACGAGCGGCCCCGCCAGCACCTCGCGCTCCTCGTTCAACACGTACAGCCGGACTTTGGGGACGAACACCGTTCCCGGCTTCTCCACGAGGGGGACCACGGCGACCTCCCCCTGCTGGCCGTGCGGCTTGCGCAGCCGCCCGACTACGCGGTGGGCGCCCGTTTGCCCAGTACGCCGGCCTTCTTGAGGAGCGAACGCACCGTATCGGTCGGCATCGCGCCCTTCTCGAGCCAGGCCCGCGCCTCCTCGGCGTTGACGTTGATCACTGCCGGCTTCGCGCGGGGATTGTAGTGGCCGATCGCCGCCACGAAGCGCCCATCGCGGGGCGATTTCGAGTCCGCGATCACAATGCGGAAGTATGCCTGACCCTTCCGCCCCACGCGGCGCAGCCGAATTCGAGTTGCCATAGCGTTCCCTTACATCCTTTTCATGAACTTGCTCATTTTTTTCATCTGCTGGAACTGTTCCAGCAGGCGATTCACTTCCTGCACGGTCCGTCCGGACCCTTTCGCGATCCGCAGCTTTCGCGATCCGCTCAACACCGTCGGATCGGCCCGCTCCGCGGGCGTCATCGAGAGCACGATGGCCTCGACGTGCTTCAGCCGCTTGTCGTCCAGCGACACGCCCTGCAACGCCTTGGCGTTGATCCCCGGCAGGAGACCGAGCACCTGCTTGAGCGGTCCCATGCTCTGCATCTGCTTCAACGCCACCAGAAAATCCTGCAGGTCCATGCCCTTCCTGGACCGCACCTTCTGCTCGAGGCGCTGGGCGGCCTCGGCGTCGACATTGGCCGCTGCTTTTTCGACCAACGCGACCACATCGCCCTGGCCGAGAATCCGGCCCGCCATGCGGACGGGATCGAACGGCTCCAGCGCGTCCGTCTTTTCGCCGACGCCCACGTACTTGATCGGCACGCCGGTCACGCCGTGAATCGAGAGCGCCGCACCGCCGCGGGCGTCGCCGTCGAGCTTCGTCAGGATCACGCCGGTGAGCCCCACGCCCTCATGGAACCCGCGGGCGATCTTCACCGCGTCCTGCCCCGTCATGCCATCCGCCACCAGCAACACTTCCTTGGGCGGGACGGCAGCCTTCAGCGCCTTCAGCTCATCCATCATCTCGGCGTCGATCTGCAGGCGGCCCGCGGTATCGATAATGACCGTGCGTGCCCGTGCCGACTCCGCTTCGCGTAAGGCCTCCTGCACCAGCTTGACCACGTCTCCCGTTTCTCGTTTCCCGAGAACCGGAACGTCAATTTGCGCTCCCAGCTGTTGCAGCTGTTCGGTCGCCGCCGGCCGATAGATGTCGGCCGCCACGAGCGCCGGTGCCTTTTGCTCGAGCTTCAGCCGTCGCGCGAGCTTCGCTGCGGTGGTGGTCTTCCCCGACCCCTGTAACCCGACGAGGAAAACGACCGTCGGACCTACGGAGGCGTATTCGAGGCCGGCCTGGCTACCGCCAAGCAGCGTGGCGATTTCGTCATGCACCAGCTTGACGACCTGCTGGCCGGGACTGACGGCCTTGACCTGGAGCGCACCGACGGCCCGCTCGCGCACCCGCTCGACGAAGCCGCGTGTGACCTCGAAGCTCACGTCCGCCTCGAGCAGATGGCGGCGGATCTCGCGCAACGCGTCGGTCACATCGCTTTCCGAGAGCACCCCGCGACCTCTGAGCCGGCTCAGTACCCCGGTCAACTGCTCGGAAAGGGCCGTAAACATAAGCCTAGCAAGCTAAATGGCGAGTACCGTGAATCCAAGTGGGGGTCTTATCTTGGGCTCTATGCAGGACCAGATCCGCGAGACGCGGCAGGCGCCGCAGACGCAGCAGGTCACCTCGCAGTGGGCCCGTCCCGACGACGCCGAGCGCCAGGCGCGGCTCGACGCCATGAAGCGGCGCGCGACCGGCCTGCTGGCGGTCGCTTTGCTGATCTTCGTGGGAGCGAGTTTGTTCGAGGCGCAGTTCCCCTGGCTCGGCTACGTCCGGGCGACGGCCGAAGCGTCCCTGGTCGGCGGGCTGGCCGACTGGTTCGCCGTCACCGCGCTGTTCCGCCATCCGCTCGGCCTGCCGATTCCTCACACCGCGATTGTCGCGACGCGCAAGGAGCGCATCGGGCAGATCCTGGGCAACTTCGTCCAGAATCATTTCCTCTCGCGCGACGTGATCGCCGCAAACCTGCGCCGGGTGCACCCGGCGGAACGGGCGGCGCAGTGGCTCGCCGACCGCGAGCACGCCCGGCAATTCAGCCGGCAATTCGCCGGCGGTCTCGCCAAGACGCTCGCGAACCTGCCGGCCAACGAGCTGCAGGACCTCGTCAGTCAGGTCGTCCGCAACCGCGTCCGCACGTTCCGCGTCGCGCCCGCCCTCGGCAAAACGCTGGCGTTGGCGCTCGCCGACAACCGCCAGGAAGAGCTGCTCAACGCGACCGTGAAGCTCGCAGCGGATGCGGTCCGCAACAACCGGGAGCTGATCCGCGAGCGCGTGCGCGCCGAGACGCCGTGGTGGGTGCCGCCGGTGTTGGACGAGAAGATTTACGAGAAGATCATCGCGGCCGTCGAACGGCTGCTGCACGACATGGTGATGGACCCGGCGCACCCGCTGCGCGCCGCGTTCGATGACGCGATTCGGGACTTCATCGAGCGCCTGCAGCACTCGCCCGAAGTGATCGAGCGCGCGGAAGCATTGAAGGAAGAGTGGCTCATGGGTGCGGCGACCGACGATCTGTCACGCAAGTTGTGGGAGGGGATCCGGCAGGCGGTCACCACCTACGCGGCCGGCGGCGGCGACGGCGCTCCCAGTCCGCTCGACAGCGGTCTCAGCGAGTTCGGGACCGCATTGCTTTCGAACCCGACGCTGCTCGCGGAAATCGACGACCTGCTGATCGATGTCACGGCCAGTGTGGTGGAGAAGTACCGCCACGAGATTGGGGACCTGATTGCCAAGACCGTGGCCGGGTGGGATCCCCAGGCGACGTCGCGGCGATTCGAGCTGGCGGTGGGTCGCGACCTGCAGTTTGTCCGGATCAACGGCACGCTCGTCGGCGGACTCGTCGGCCTGCTGATCTACACGATCACCCGCTTCTGGCACTGAGCCGCACGGTCGGTAGCGCGCGCCAGCCTTTCCAATCGGCGGGCGCATCGACCAAGCGCACAACCGGTCGTCCTGAAACGGTGAGCTGGCGTATTTCAGACCGCCTGGCCGTGCGGCCGTCCGGCCGCCCCTTCTGCCACGCGCGCTGCAGCCCCGTCGCGAACCGGGTCGCCGCCGCCGCGTCGTCCCACACACTGTACCAGACGAGCGCGTCGCTCTTCGGCCCCAGGACCTGATAGCGGTCCCCGTCCCACCCCGCGGCGAGATTCGCGGCTTCCGCTTCGTCGCCCAGGTGTTGTTGGAACAGCAATCGCGTTTCGAACTCACCGAGTCCGTCTTCGTATTGCAGCGTGTCCGGCCCGCCGGACGAGAAGACGACGTCCGTCGGCTCGTCGTGCGCCGCGTAGCGCTCGGGATGCAGAATTTGCTCGGTGGACTGCGGTATCGAATCGAGCACCGAGCGCCCGAAGTATTTGTGCCGGTACCAGACGATGAAGTCGGCGCCGCCCAGGTAAGGGAAGATGAGGCCTTCACGCAGCCACAGCGGCGCGCGCGCGAACTCCTTCATCTGCGCCTGCTGGGCGGCCATGACGGCCCGCTGTCTCCAGAACCATCCCAGCGCGAACGTGTCGGGTTTCTGCTCGGGCATGAGGACGGGGATCTGCGCGACCGTGGCCTGGCCCTCGAGAATCGCTTGCGCCGCCGAGCGCCGGTCGTTGGCGTGACGCTGCGTGATGATCGAGTCGAGATGGACGTACTGATCCTGCAAGGCGTGCACCAGCTCGTGCGACACGACGACGCGCAGCTGGAACGGCTCGATGTCGGCGGGGATGAACAGCGCGTTCGAGTCGGGGTCGTAGTAGCCGGCAATCTGCTCGGTCAGCAGATCGATCATCGTCGGGCGCAGCTCGAGCGAATCGGGAATCAGGCCGAACAGTCGCAGGGCCGATTGCACGCCCGCGAGGTCGGCGGGCGGCAGATCCTCGTCGAACTTGCGGATCACGTAGTCCCGCACCTGCGCGCGCGAGCGGCGCAGGACCAGCGGTTCACGTTTGAAAGGGAGGCCGGTCGCCTGCGCGACGACCGGCATCATGCGGTGCACCATGTCCTTCAAGTCCGCCTCGCCCTGGACCGCCTGCGCACGCTCGCGGCATCCCACGGAAAGCACCACCACAACCACAGCGGTTGACAGGCGCGTCAGCCTGCCCACTCGATGCCTTTCCCCACGGACGAGGCGACCACGCGGGCAACTTCCTTGCCCGTGACCACGAGCCCTTGCCGTTCCAGCTCGGCGCGGAGGCGGCGATCGAGATCCGCTCGCTGCTCCTCTAACGGTGCCGGGCGGCGAGGGGCGGCGGAGGGCTTTCGCCGCCCCTCGCCGCCGCCCAGCAGCTCTTCGATCTCCTCCCCGAATCGTTGCAGCACCGTCGCCAGATCGGGCATCGGCTCTTCCGGCGCCGAGCCTCCTTCTTCTTCCGTCAGTCCCCGCCGGATCATCGCTTCGACTTTCTTGCGGTCGCGGATGAGCTTGTCGAGCTCCGGCGACACACGGGCGGTCGCCTGCGCGTGGGCGCAGGCTTCGTCGAGCACGTCGATCGCCTTGTCGGGACGCGCCCGCTCGGGCACAAAGCGGTCGGTCAACACGATCGCCGCCTTGAGTGCATCGTCCGAGATCGCCACGGCGTGGTGGCGCTCGAGCCGTGGCCGCCGTGCGACGAGGACTTCCCACGTCTGGATCGCGTCCAGCTCTTCGATCGTGACCGGCTGAAAGCGGCGCTCGAGGGCCGGGTCGGCGCGGATCCACTTGTCGTACTCTTCGCCCGTCGTCGCGCCGATCACGCGCATGTCCCCGCGGACGAGCGCGGGTTTCAGCATGTTGGCGGCATCCATCGCCGCGCCCATCGCCGTTCCCTGCCCCATCAAGTTGTGCAGCTCGTCCACGAACAGGATCAGATTGCGATCGGTCTCGAGTGCCTTGACCAACCGGCGGATGCGCTCCTCGTACTGGCCGCGAAACGACGTACCGGCGAGCATCGATACGTGGTCCAGCTGCAGGATCCGGGCGTCCTTGAGCGCCGGCGGCACTTCGCCCGCGGCAATGCGGTGGGCCAGACCTTCGACCACGGCGGTCTTGCCGACACCGGCACGCCCCACGAGCGCCGCATTGTTCTTGCCCTGCCGCAGCAGGATGTCCACCACACGCGAGATCTCGGCGTCGCGGCACCGCACCGGCTCGAGATCGCCGCGGCGCGCCTGTGCCGTAATGTCGATGCCGACGCGCTCCAGCACGTCGCCCGAATCGAAGAAGCCTTCGAAGGGATTGCCCATGTATCGCTAATCGCCTTTGAGAAAGTGCCCGTACCAGGCGATGATCGCGTCTCCGAATACGAACGCGACGACGGCGCCCACCGCGAGGAATACCCCGAACGGCACGAGTCGCTTCTTCTTGATGGATAATGGGATGAAAATCAGTGAGCCCAGCGCGGCGCCGGCGAAGACCGTGAGCAGCACGCCGCGCCATCCGACAAAACTCCCCACCATCGCCATCATTTTCACGTCGCCACCGCCCATCGCCTCTTCCTTGAACACCCACGTGCCCGCCATCCCGACGAGCCACAGCAGCACGAATCCCACCGCGGCGCCGAGCAGCGCCTGGAGAAACCCCTGCACACCGCCGCCCAGCGCGAGCAGGAGGCCGATGACCAGGCCGCCCCAGGTGAATTCATCCGGAATGATGTAGTGGCGTGCGTCGGTGATCGCGATCCCGAGCAGCAGCGTGCCGAACAGGGCGGCCGCGAGGGCGTGCCAGGTCATACCGTAGACCAGCAGCGCGACGCCGAACAGCACGCCCACCAATGCTTCGATGAGCGGGTATTGCTTCGCGATCGGCTTGTGGCACCAGCGGCACTTGCCGCGCAGCCGCAGCCACGAAAAGAGCGGAATGTTGTCGCGCCACGCGATCGGCTGCTTGCAGTTGGGGCACGTCGAGCGCGGACGCAGCAGCGATTGGTCGCGCGGCAGCCGCAGAATGCAGACGTTGAGGAAGCTGCCCACGCAGAGGCCGACCAGCACGGCCGCGACGACGATCACGGGATCAGCGCCCACGCAGCACCTCGTACAGCAGGATGCCTGCCGCGACGGCGACGTTCAACGACTCGGCGCCGCGCGCGAGCGGAATCGCGACCCGTTGCGCCGCGATGGCGTTGAGCTGCGGCCGGATTCCCGCGCCTTCGTTTCCCACGATCACGGCGATGAGCTCCTTGCCTGATGTCTCCGCGTCGAGCGCGCGTGCGAGCGGCACGCCGTCCGCCGCGGCGGCCCACAACGTGATGCCGTGCTCGCGCGCCCACGCGATGAACGGACCGTCATCCAGCTGGACGACGGGGTGGCGGAACGTCGCGCCCATCGCCGCCCGCAGCGCCTTCGGGTTCATCGGGTCGGCACTGCCGCGCAGCAGCAGGCTGGCGGAGGCGCCCAGGGCGTGCGCGGTCCGAATCAGCGTGCCGACATTGCCGGGGTCCTGCACCCCATCGACGACGAGCAGCGGGCCGCCCGACACGTCGGTCACCGACCACGCGCGCGGCTGCACAATCGCGAGAATTCCCTGCGGCGTGTCGGTTCCCGCGAGATCGCTGAATGCGCGCGACCCGACTTCCTCGACGGGCACCGCATGGCTGGCGAGCTCCGCGGTCAGCGTTTGACCACGGGTGGTACGCGCCAACTCGGGGGCGACGAGCGCGCCCTTGAACTCGAGACCGGCGGCCAACGCTTCCTCCACCAGGCGCACCCCTTCCACGACCGCGAGCCCGCGGCGTCCCCGCGCCTTGCGACGTTGTAGATCGCGGACGGTCGACTGCAGATTACTGCGGATGCGCGTCCCCATGCCGGTCACAGGTGCCCCTAAGATTGCGTGTGCCGTTGGTTTCGCCAAGGCACGGCCCCCGAAGTCATGAGAATCGCCCTCACGATCGCGGGCTCGGATTCAGGCGGCGCCGCAGGCATTCAGGCCGATCTCAAGACGTTTCATCAGTTCGGCGTGTTTGGGACCACCGCGATCACGGCCGTCACGGCGCAGAACACGACCGGCGTGCGCGCCTGGCAGGCGCTCCCCGCAGCCCTTGTGGCACAACAGATCGACGCGGTCGCGGATGACTTGTTTCCCGCCGCCGTGAAAACCGGCATGCTCGGCTCTGCAGAGATCGTCGCAACCGTTGCGGAACGAATCGCGGACCGCCGCCTGCCGAATTACGTGCTCGATCCGGTGATGGTCGCGACGTCCGGAGACGTGTTGATGGACGATCCGGTAGGGGCACAACATGTTGTGCCCCTACAAATCGCGCGTCGTCTCGTACCGCTCGCGACGCTGGTGACGCCGAATCTGAATGAGGCGGAGATTCTCGTCGAGGCCGAGGTGCGAAACCCGGATCAGATGGAAGCAGCGGGTCGCGCGCTGGTCGCCATGGGGGCACGCGCCGCGCTCGTGAAAGGCGGACATCTCACCGGGCCGACGCTCGTGGACGTGTTGGTGCACGGCAAATCGGCCCGCCGTTTTACGCACGAGCGCATCGAAACGACGTCGACGCACGGCACGGGCTGCACACTATCGGCCGCCATTACCGCGGGACTCGCGCTCGGCCGGCCACTCGAGCAGGCCGTGGCCGATGCGCTCGACTTCGTGCATCGCGCGATTGCCGCGGCGCCGGGCCTGGGGCAAGGCCACGGACCGCTCAACCATTTCGTACCGGCGCCGCCGAGGCCGCCGAGTGAGGGGCTGTAGCGCGGTGGCGGTTTGCTGATCCCCATTGCGTTGATTTGATACCCACATCATTCAGGATATCACTATCTCTGGTGGATGCGTGCCGACATGCGCATCGCTCGTTGCCGCCGTCGCTCCATTCGCCTTTGTGAGTATGATTATCGTCGCGACGGTGCGTATTTCATCACGATCTGCACTCACGACAGGGCTCCGATATTCGGTTCGATTGTTAATGCGTCCGTGCGGTTGAGCGATTCCGGTAAATGGGCGCGCGATTGCTGGTGGGCGATCCCCCGTCATTTTCCTCAAGTGTTTCTCGATCGATTCGTAATCATGCCCGATCACGTTCACGGCATTATCGTGATTCGCAATCACGCGCCAGATGTCGATCCGCAGATCGTGATCAGGAACAGTCCAGGTACGGTAGGGGCACGACATGTCGTGCCCCTACACGCGCACACCACTGTCCGTCGCCGGTTTGGTGAACCGATACCTGGTTCGCTCTCTACGATTGTCGGAACCTTCAAATCGGCGGTCACACGCCACATGAAGAACAACGGAATGACCGAGCGTGTGTGGCAGCGCAATTATTACGAACACGTGATTCGCAACGATCGCGACCTGTGGGCAATTCGTCGGTACATCGTTACAAATCCAGAACGATGGAATGAATCGGGGCCAAAACGAACGTAGGGGCACGACATGTCGTGCCCCTACGCTGCGCCCCTACCAAAACCATATCGTTACCTACACCACAATCACGGATTCCCACCAACACGCCATTCGCGTGCCCCTACGATCGATCACGAATAAATCCCTGTTATGCGATGATCACGGGTTCCACCAGTACGTCGCCTTGATCATGAAGATGTTGTCCGCCGGGGCCCGCAACATCCGGCCCATCGAGGAGCCGAAGCGGAAGTCGCCATTGATATCGGAGTCCTCGCGGTTCTGCGTCCACACGAAATACAGCGTCGAGCCCGGCATGTACTCCCACCGCAGCACCGCGTTGCCGCGCAGCGACTTGTAGTTGAAGTCGGGCCTGCCGAAGGAAAACGGCTTGAGCGGCCCCGAGCGGTCGAGATCGACTTCGTACGAATTGGTCGAGTCCACGTATGTGATGCGGGAGCCGTAGATCGAGCCGTAGCGCGTGAACTCGGCGCTGCGTGGCCGGGCCAGCTCGTGGAAGTAGTCGTACCGACCGGCAGAGATCAGCGGTTGCGCGTAGAGCTGGAGCGACAGCGTAGGGCTGTACGTCCAGTTCAGGCGGATCGCCGCCGATAACTCGGTCTGTTTCAGCATCCCGAAGATGTAATGCGTGCCATAGGTGTTCGGCGCGCCGCCACTCGTGTCGACGACGGCATCGACGTACTGCAGCGGGTTGCTCTACTTGTACAGGTTTGGACCGACGCTCACCAGCACGTTCGGCGCGGGCCGGTACTGCACGTTGGCATATATCGATCCCTCGATGTCCTGCGACGAGCGGAAGTACGTGAAGAATCCCGTGCCCAGCGTCACCGATTTCCGGCTATCCGATCCCAGGTCGAGCCCGAGCTGATACGCCGGCGGCAGCAACATCAACGGCCCGCCCTGCGTGCGACGGTTGTCGACGGTCCACGGATTGTACGCGACGTTCCAGTTGATCCAGGAGTAATTGAGGAACTGCACATAGCCGAAGTTGAAGGCGCCCGACCAGTTGATGTTGCCGTCCCAGTCGTAGTTCCGAAACAGCGCGCCGCCCGTCTCGGCATAGCGGAACACCTTCCCGGGCTTGGTCCAGTTCCGCCCGCCCCCCACGTGCATGTTGATGTAGCCGACGCGCGACAGGAAACCGACATCGTTGACGTCGAATCCGGGCGAGATCACGCCGAAGGCGGAGTTCACGAACGTGTTGCCGCGCTGCTTGGCCAGCGTGAATCGCGCTGCCGTGCCGGTGAGGGACGCAGCGCTTGAATCCACGTCGACACTCGGCGCATCGGGCCGCTGAAAGTAGTGCACCGAATTGCGCTGCACGGCGGTGATGCGAGCCGGGGACCCGGTGATCCGCGAGGCAGCGACCCAGGCGGTCGACACCCAGGTCTTCGAGGAATCGAGGAAGATCCAGCCGTCCGTCCCGAACGTCATGGCGTTGCTGTTGCGGGCGTCGCGCAGCGTGGCATCGTCGAACGCGCGACCGGCGATCGTGGAAATGAACCCGAGCCCCTGCCGCCCCTTGTCGAACTCCTTTTGCGCGCGATAGACCCCGTACATCGCGAGCGGCTCCATTTCCTGACCCGAGCGCGCGCCGAGGCTGTCCTGCAGTGTGGCACGCTCCCGGCGCGTGATCGCCGTCAGGCCACCGACGTTCCAGCTGCCGGCGACCTTGCCGGTCAGCTTGAGCGCGCCCAGGATGTGCGCGCCGTCCGGCCCGTCGACGTATCCCTTGTCCGGCGCGCCCGGGAGCGACAGCGAGCGGCCGATGCGCCGGCTGTAGAGGAAGTTCGGTCCGGACCAGTTGAATCCCCAGAAGTTGCTCTGGCCGCCGTATCCGAACTCGAAGATCGACGAGCCCTCGACGAAGAACGGCCGCCTCTCGTTGAAGAAGGTCTCGCGGTCGCTGAGGTTCACCACCGCGGGGTCGACCTCGACCTGGCCGAAATCGGGATTGACCGTGGCGTTGAGCGTCAGATTCGAGCCGAGCCCGATCCGCGCGTCAGCCCCGAACCCGGGGTCGACCTTCGAGCCGTCGTTGAACGGGTCACCGGCCGGACGGCGGGTGAACGCGGCGCGGCTCGTCGCATACGGCATGATCTCGAGGCGGCGCGGCGGCTCGATGCGCTCGATCCCCACCAGATCCGGAAACCGCGACACGAAGCCGCGCCCGTCCTTCGGCGTAAAGGCGATGAAATCGAACTCGTTTTTGCGGGCGATGTCGCGGCGGAAATTGATGCCCCACACATACTCGCTGCGCTTGACGAAACGCAGCTGCGAGTACGGAATGCGCAGCTCCGCGGTCCACCCCTGCGCGTCGCGCGTGACCTTCCCCTCCCACACGCCGTCCCACGTGTCGTCGTCCCAGTCGTCGTTGAAGAGCGTGCCGTCGTACAGCGTACCGGCCGCGCTGATGCCGAAGTAGTAACCACTACGCTTGTCGTGGTAGGAGTCGACAAATACCTGAAAGCGGTCGGAGTTCGTCCCCTGATCGCGCCGAGCCAGACGCGCTACGATCGAATCGGGACGCGAGTCGTAGAGCCGCGCGGCGATGTAGAGCGCCGCGTCGTCATACGTGATGTAGACGACGGTGCTCTCGCTCGGGGCCGTGCCCTCATTCGGGTCGCGCTGCGTGAACCCCGTCACCCGCTCCGCGGCCTGCCAGAGCGGCTCCTGCAGCAAACCATCGATCGTCACCGCTTGTCCCGCGCCGAGCCGCGCGGCACGCAGCTGCGAAGGCGCCAGTGGCACTGGGGGTGCGGGAGGCGGCGAATCGATTGGGACTGCGGGCGGGTGCATGCCCGCCAGCGCGAGTAGCAACTGGATCGTCGTCGTCATGATGCGTCCGGCGCTGAAGTGAAGGGGAACCCCGGTCGCGAACGCTGACGGCGAGCGCGCGGCGGTTATCGATCCATATGACAGACGCGGGAGAGAAAAGGTTGCAAGGGGAAGCGTTTGGAGGGTGTCAAGCCATTGTCAGGCGTTTCAGCACCCCTTTCACGACCACGGAGAGGCGTCGCGCGACCTGTTCGCTGACCGCGAGCACGTCCTGGTGTGACAGCGCTTCGCCCGTAATGCCTGCCCCGGGGTTGGTAATAGAGGAAAACCCCAGGCAGCGGAGGCCGCGCGATCGCGCGACAAGCACCTCCGGCACGGTCGACATCCCCACGGCATCGGCACCCAGGCGCTCGAGCATCCGCACCTCCGCGGGCGTCTCATACGACGGGCCGAGTAGGCCGACGTACACGCCTTCCTCGAGCGGGACGCGCTCTTCCCTCGCGACCGTGCGCGCGAGCGCCCGCAAGTCGCTGTCGTAGGGCTCGTGCATGATGGGAAACCGTTGCTCGCCGGCCTCCGGCTGCCCGATCAGCGGATTGCGCCACATGAGGTTGATGTGATCGGCGATGAGCATGAGGGTTCCACCGGGAAACGTCCGACGCACTCCGCCGGCGGCATTGGTGACGATGAGAATCTCGACGCCCAGCTCCGCAAACACCCGGGCCGGGAGGCCGGCGACGGCGGCAGGATGCCCCTCATACAAATGAAAGCGGCCCGCCTGCACGATTACGGGAACGCCCTCGAGCTTCCCCGCGACCAGCTCGCCCTTGTGCCCGGCGACACCGGGCTCGGGAAAACCGGGGATGGTGTGATACGGGATATGAATCGGCTCGGTGACTTCCTCGGCGAGAAACCCGAGTCCTGATCCGAGAACGATCGCGACGCGGGGTTTGAGCATTCCCAGGCGTCGCTTCACTGCCTCCGTTGCCGCTGTTACAGCACCCCTCCCCCTTCCCCCGTCCCCCGTCCCCGTCACAAGAGCATGCCCGCCAGCGTCGCGGAGAGGAAGTTGGCGAGCGTCCCCGCGATCATCGCCCGGAATCCGAGCCGCGCCAGGTCGTGCTTGCGATCCGGTGCCAGCGCGCCGATGCCGCCGATCTGAATTCCCACCGAGCTGAGATTCGCGAAGCCGCACAGCGCAAACGTGGCGATGGTGAACGAAACGGGATCGAGGCTCGCCTTGAGCGGGCCGAGATGGGCATAGGCAATGAACTCGTTGATCACCATACGCTCCCCGAGCAATCCGCCGATGACCCCACTGTCGTGCCATGGCACGCCCATCACCCAGGCAATCGGTCGGAAGATCCACCCAAGCACGGTCTGCAGCGTTGGCGGGAACCACGACGCGAACCCGTGAATCCAGCCGAACAGGCCATTCACCAACGCGATCAGCGCGATGAACGAGATGAGCATCGCGATCACGTTGAGCATGAGCTGCAGCCCTTCGCTCGTCCCGCGGGCAGCGGCGTCGAGCACGTTCACGTCGGTGCGCGGGATCTCGACCTTCACACCGCCCAGCGTTTCGGGGACCTCGGTCTCGGGCTCCAGGATCTTCGCCATCATGATCGTCCCCGGCGCGGTCATGATCACGGCCGTCAGCAGATGGCGTGCCTCGATGCCGAACGCGATGTAGGCCGCCATGATCGAGCCGGAGACGTGGGCCATGCCCGCGGTCATCACCGTCATCAGCTCGGAGCGGGTCATGCGCGGCAGGAACGGACGGATCGTGAGCGGCGCTTCGGTCTGTCCCATGAAGATCGACGCGGCGACGTTGAGGCTCTCCGCGCCGCTCGCACCCATGATCTTGTTCATCGCCACCGCGAACGCCTTGACGACGATCTGCATGATGCCGAGGTAGTACATGATCGCGAACAGCGCGGAGACGAAGATGATCGCGGGCATGATCTGGAACGCGAACACGACGCCGATGCTCGAGTGCTGCTTGCCGATCTCGCCGAACACGAATTCCGAGCCGGCGTAGGAAAAGCTGAGGATCTTCGTCACCGTGGCGCCCAACCAACTGAAAATCCTCGTGCCGATGGGGACACGGAGCACAAAGATCGCGAACAGCAGCTGCAGGCCGACGCCCCAGGCGACCACGCGCCGGCTGATCGCCCGCCGGTTCCGCGACAGCCCTACGCCGATGCCGAGGATCAGGAAGAGCCCAAAGATCCCCGTGAGGCGTGAGCCGAGGGAGCGCGGAACCGGCGTCACCGCCACCTGAGCTTTGGTGGTGTCCTGCGCGGGAGCCTGGACCGTCGCGCCGCGCACCGTGTTGAACACGAAGCGCGGCAGCGTGAAGACGACGAGCGCACAGACGAATGTGACGGCGAACGCGAACACGACCCGGCGCCAGGACATCACGAAATACCCCCTTCGAGTTCGCTCTGCACGCGGGACACCAAGGCGACTTTTTCGTATTCCGGGAGAAACGCGCTCTCGCAGCCGTTCAACACGACGCGCGCCAGCTCGTCGGGCGAGAGGCCCAGCAGGGCGTGTGCCTGGAAGTATTCGTCGGTCAGCGTGATCCCGTCGGTCAGCGGGCCGTCGGTATTCAGCGTGACCACGACGCCCTGCTGGAAATAGCGCTTAAAGGGATGTTCCGCCACCGACGCCACGACGTGCGTGTGCACGTTGCTGGTCAAACACATCTCCAGCGGGATTTTGCGCGCGACCACTTCCTCGAGCAGCGCGGGGTCTTCGGCGAGCCGCGTCCCGTGCCCGATCCGTTGCGCCCCGACCTCGTGGATCGCCTGGTGGATCGAGTGCGGCCCGTCGCCTTCGCCCGCGTGACAGGTGCAGGCCATGCCGTGCGCGGCCGCGTATTCGAACGCCGCGCGGTGATCTCTCGCCGGGAAGCCGCGCTCGGCGCCCGCGAGATCGAACGCCGTCACTCCCGCCGCGTGATACTCCGCCGCCGCTCGCGCCAACTCGAGCGATTCGGCCGGCGGTTTGGTGCGCATCGCGCACACGATGAGTCCGACCTTGGTCCCCGTTTCCGCGGACGCGCGCCGGATCCCGGCGAGTGGCGCTTCGATCGCTTGCGCCAGCGTCAGCGCCGGCCGATGCAGCAGCGGCGAGTAACGCACCTCGACGTAACGGACGTTCTCCGCCGCCTTATCGACGACGAATTCATACGCCACACGCTCCAGCGCCGCGGCCGTCTGGAGTACGGAGAGTGTGATCGTGTACTTCTCGAGGTACTCCTCGAGGTTTTTGGCATCGCGCACCAGCATCGCCTTGGCGAGTGCCTCGGGCGTCTCAGCGGGCAGGCGGATGTCCTGGGTGCGGGCCAGCTCCAGCATCGTGGCGGGCCGCAGGGCACCATCGAGATGCACGTGCAGCTCGGCCTTGGGCCAGCGCCGCAGCGCGTCTTTGGTGAGCCGCGGTTTCCCCTGGCGCGCGGACACGACCACGCGAAACACGGCGCCGGCCTCGCCCACCGCGTCGCCGGCGTCGATCGGACGGCCCGCGGCGTCGGTCACATAGGCGGCGCCGTCGAGCAGCCGCGCCAACCCATCGTCGGCCTGTGCGACCGCATCGCGCACGCGGGCGCCGCGCGGGACATCGACTGCTTTGTCGTTGACGAAAACCCGCATCAGTGGTCGGTCCGGTGGAAGCGCGCGTCCGCCGGCGCCTCCACGGGAGTGCGCAACACCCCCAGATAGCGGATCAGGGCATCGACGTCGGGCACATCGAGGTCCTGCTTCGGCGCGCCCGCCAACATGGCGAAGCCCGAGCCACCGGTCGCCATGAAGTCGCTGACGACAAGTGTGTACGTGCCGTTCTTCTCGAGATCCTTGCCGTTTTCGAGGCGCGCGCGAGTGATGCGCTTCCCCGACTCCTTGCGGCCGTCGTACCACACCTCCACGCCGGCGACGTGACAATTGGGCAGGTGGTCGCGGCCCGCCACGCACTGCTCCAGCGCGTCCTGAAGGACGGAGCCCGTCACGGTGAGCCGCAGCAGTCGGTTCTGGAACGGCTGCACCTGATAGACGTTGCCCCAGGTGACCGCGCCTTCGGGCAGATCGGAGCGGATGCCGCCGTTGTTCATGATCGCCACGTCGGCGCGGCCGGCGGCGCGCTGCGCGTCCGCGATCAACCGGCCCAGACCGTACTCATCGCCCTCGCGCTTCAGCGGGAACTTGAGCCGCGCGACGACACGCTCGGTGATGTTACGCAGCGCCTGCTGCTGGCCGCTCAGGGCCCCGGTGAGCGCGACATCGGGCTTGACCTGGTCGACATAGGGCGTGACGAGCTGCACGCGCACTTCGCGCCGGCCGCCGACACGCACGAAGTCCACCACGCCGAACGCGCGCGCACTCGACTGCGCTTCCACGATGGGAATGCCGTTGACGACGGTGTTGACGCGTTGGTGGGAGTGCCCGGCGACGATGAGGTCCACCGATCCCGAGTCGAGCTGTCGCGCGACGTCGAGGATCTCACCGTGACAGGTCGCCGCCGTCGCGGAATCGCACACGGCGCCGGCGTGCGCGAGCACGATGACGAAATCGGCCGCCGCGCGCGCCGCGGGCAGATACTGCTTGATCGCCCGCGCGCCGTCGCCGAACGCGAGGCCCTGCACGTTGCGGGGCGCCGTGCTGGTCGGCGTCTCCGTGGTCGTCAAGCCGATCACCGCGATCTTCGCGCCGCCCTTCGTCACCAGCGTCCAGGGAGTGGCCCAGTCCGGCCGCGCCGTCCCGGCGGCGTTGGTGATGTTCGCGGAGAGGAAGGGATACTTCGCGTCGCGCATGCGCGAGCGCAGCGTGTCCAGGGACCAGTCGAATTCATGATTGCCGATCGCCGCGGCGTCGATCCCGAGCGCATTCATCGCGTCGATCGTGCCGCGCCCGAACGTCGCGTTCGACAGCGCCGTCCCCTGCATCTCGTCGCCCGCGTCGAGCCGAACGCTGGTACAGCCGCAGACGCGGGCCAGGCTGTCGAGCCACGGCTTCAGCGCCGCAACCCCGCCGACCTGACGGCCATTTGACCAGTCCCACACGCGTGGCTCGAGCTGCCCGTGCAGGTCGCTGGTGGCGAGGACGCGGAGCAGCGTACTGTCGGCGACGCGGACGGCCACGGCGGCGGGGGGGGGGGCAAACGCGGCGCGTGCCGCGGCACGAGCCTGTTCGGGGATGATCGCCCAGCTGGGGTGCAGATAGCTCGCAACCTGGAGCGTGCGCGCGCGGCGGATCTCGTCGACCAGCAGCTCGCGAATGTCCTCCCCCTTGTCATAGACGACGCGCGCGCCGGCCAGCATCGAGTAGCCACCGCCTCCGGCTTGACGGTAGCTGTTCACCGCCATGGTGAAGCTGTCGCTGGGTTGCACGATCTTGCCGTTGTACGCGAGCCCACGGATGCGCTGCCCGGCCGGACGAGACAGGTCGATGTTGTAAACGACGCCGCTGACGACGTCGAAGTTGTAGCCCGCGACGCTGTCGTTGATGATTGGCTCATTTGGCTCGTAGGTGCGGAAGTAGCGCGCGGATTGCTCGAGGAATTCGCGCAGCTGCTGGCCGGAGATCTTCACCGCGCGCAGCGTATTCTCGTAGGGGTAGATCCCCGCCACCTCCCGCAGGTGCACTTCCCCTTCCGGCAATCCCGGCTGCACGTCAAACGCGGCGGCCGCCGACAGCTGGGCGCCCGAGCGGCGGCGCTGCACCTCGTTGATGAAATCGAGCAGCGGGGTGTCCTGCACGCGCGCGTAGCGCGCGTCGAACCCCGGCGACACCGTGCCGAGCGGCGTGGCCGCCCACAGCCGCGCGGCCTCGTTTGCGGCGTCGAATCGACGCGTAAAGCGCGGCAATTCCGGCACGTTCGAGACCGGAATCAGATCGGAGCGGACCGACGTGACGCGATACCGTCCACCCGACGTCGAATCCCTCGCCAGCCACACGTGCACGACGGCGATGCTCTGCGCCCAGTTCTTCGGTTGGACGAAGTGCACGCCGTTGATCACCGTGTCGCGGATCTCGCGATGCGTGTGGCCCACGATGACGATGTCGGGTTTGGGATTCACCGCTGCCAGTGCCGCCGCGTCGTTTTCCGGCCCGATGCCGCTCGTGTCGTAGCTCGACGCTCCGAAGCCGCTGTGAATCAGCACCACTTTGAGATCCGCGCCCTCCCGGTCGAGCCGCGCCACCGCCGCGGGTGCCATTTCGGCGATGCGGCGCACCCGGGCGCGGCCGGCAAGCTGCGCGCGATCCCACAGCATCACGCCCGGCGTGGTCAATCCCGTAATGCCGACCTTGATGGGACCGCGCCGCACCAGTACGGTCGGAGCGAACATCAGCGTGCCCGTAGAGTCCTGCACGTTTCCCGATACGTAGTGGTAGGTGGCCTCGGCCGCAGCGCGCCGGAGGAAGGGAAGCCCGAAGTCGAAGTCGTGATTGCCCGGCGTGACCGCGTCGTACTGCAGCGCGTTCAGCGCATCGACGATGGGCTGCGGCTGCCGTTTGTCGTAGCGGCCGAAGAACGTCGCGAACGGGTTTCCCTGCAGCAGATCACCGGCATCGACCAGCACGACGTTGCCGGGATAGCGGGCGCGCAACGTTTCGAGCGCCGTGGCCACGCGCGAGAGCCCGCCGGGCGCCACGCCATCGCGCACGTAATCCCAGCCGAGCACGCGGCCGTGAATGTCGGTCGTGGCGACGATGACGATGTGGGCGGTGTCCGACGGGGTGGCCGGAGCCGCCTGAGGATTTTGGAACGCGAAGAGCAGCGCGGGCAGAAGCAGCATAGTGCGCACAAAATTGCGAAACGAGCGGCGCTCGCGCTACCTTCCGGCCTGTTTATGGCGACCGACAGCCTGGCGGTGCAACGTATTCTCGTCGTGGACGACGAGCCCGACATCACCGCGCTCGTCGCGTATCACCTTGCAAAGGAAGGTTACCGCGTCACGACGGCCGGCACGGGCGCCGACGCGCTGCGGTCGGCGCGCGACGAACGGCCCGATCTGGTCGTGCTGGATCTGATGTTGCCGGGGCACTCGGGGTTCGAGGTCCTGGCGGAGCTGCGGCGCCGCGACGAGACGCGTGACGTCGGCGTCCTGTTGCTCACCGCGCTCAAAGAGGAGCCCGACCGCATCAAAGGGCTCACCCTCGGCGCGGACGATTATCTCGCCAAGCCGTTCTCGCCCAAAGAGCTCGTGCTGCGGGTGGGCGCGATCCTGCGGCGCCTCGCGGCGCCGCCGGTCGCCGCGGGCGGCCGCCTCGCCGGCGGCCCGATCATCGTCGACCGTTCAGCCCATCGCGTCACCGCCGACGGCAAGGACGTCGAGCTCACGGCGACGGAATTCAAGCTGCTCGAGCGATTGATCGAGCGGCGCGACCACGTGCAGTCGCGCTCCCAGCTGCTCGAGTCGGTCTGGCAGGCGCAGCCCGACCTCCAGACGCGCACCGTCGACATGCACGTCCAGCGACTCCGCACCAAGCTGGGCGCCGCCGGCGACTGGATCGAGACGGTGCGAGCCGTCGGCTATCGATTCCGTGAACCGCGCACATGAGACTCGCCACGCGGCTGTTCGCGAGCATCGGTCTGCTCGTGGCTGCCGCGGTCGTCGGTTCGATCGTCGCGGCCGACGTGCTGCTGCGCCGGCATCTGGAGCGGGAAATCGCCGGGGAGCTGGAGCGCGAAGCCCGGTTGGTCGCGGCGCTCGCCCCGACCGACTCCACACGCTGGCCGGAGTTCGCGGCGCTGGTGGGGACGCGGCTGGGACGGCGCGTGACCCTCATCGACCCTGAGGGCCATGTCCGTGGCGACACCGAGTTCGGCCGCGCGGCGCTCGCGCGGCTGCAGAATCACCGCGACCGTCCCGAGGTTCGCGCCGTGCTCGACTCCGGACGCAGCGTCGGAATGAATGAGCGGCTGAGCGCATCCACCAACGAACGCCAGCTGTATGTCGCGATCAAGGACGGCCCGCCCGGCCTCGCCGTGGTGCGTGTCTCCACGACGCTAGCCGTGGTCGATACGCAAATCCACGCGGTGCAGCGGGCGGTCGCCGCCGCGGGTTTCGTCATGTTGCTGGCCGCCGGACTCGTCGCCTGGCTGCTGTCCCGTGTGCTGGCTCGGCCGCTGCTCCGCATCGCCGGCGCCGCGCGTGATATCGCTGCCGGCCGCCCGGCGGAATTCCCCGACGTACACGTTCCGGAGCTGGCGCACCAGGTGGACGCGCTCCGCACGATGCATCACGAGCTGGAGCGCCGCTTCGACGATCTGCGGCGGGAGCGCGAGGAGTCGCGCACGCTGGTCGAGGCGCTCTCCGATGGTGTCATCGCCGCGGACGAACGGGGCGCGATCGCATCGGCCAACGCCGCGGCTCGCCGCCTGCTGGGCTATGGTCCGTCGGAAGCCCTGCCGCCGCTGGGGGAGCTGTTTCACGACCGGCCGCATCGCGCGCTGATGCGCGAAGTGCTCGCGGGCAATGTGGTCGAGCGTCGCGAGCTGGACCTCGACGACCGCACGGTGGTCGTCTCGGCGCGGCCGCTGAAAGATGGCGGCATCCTGCTGGTCTTGAGCGATATCACGGACCTGCGCCGGCTCGAAACGGTGCGGCGCGACTTCGTCGCCAACGTGTCGCACGAGCTGAAAACGCCGCTCACGGCCATCGCCGGCTACGCCGAGACGCTGGCAACGGAATCGCCCTCAACTTTTGCGGAAACGATCCTGAAGAACGCCCACCGGATGCAGCGCCTGGTGGACGACTTGCTCGACCTGTCGCGCATCGAGTCGGGGGGCTGGCGACCCGAGCCCGTCGCCGTGGACGTCGAGTCTGCCGCGCGGGATGCCTGGGAGCCGTTCGCGGAGCGCGCGGCGGCGCGGCGCGTGGCGTTCGAGAGCGCGACTCCTGCGGCGCGTACGATCAACGTCGATCCCGAAGCGTTGCGGCAGATCTTTACGAACCTGTTCGACAACGCGCTGCGCCATAGCTCGGAGAACGGGCGCATTCGCGTCGCCACGGATCCACGAACGGACGAGATCGTCGTCACCGTGGCGGACAACGGCTCGGGCATCCCCTCCGAGCACCTGCCGCGCATTTTCGAGCGGTTCTACCGGGTCGACGCGAGCCGCTCGCGCCAGGAGGGCGGCACGGGGCTGGGACTCGCGATCGTCAAACATCTCGTCGAAGCACATGGTGGGCGCGTCGCCGCCGAAAGCGCGCTCGGCCGCGGCACCACCATCCTGCTCTCCTTCCCCGCCGTTACACAGTCGTAACGCTACTTTGACTCGGTCCCGGCGACGACCACCCCCACGCTCCGCTCCTTCAGCCGACCGTTGAACTGCGCCAGATCCTGGTTCACCAGGGTGTCGAGCCGTGCGCGGATCGTCTGCACCTGCCCACCAAGCAACTGGCGTACGTCGCGTTGCTGCGCCGTGGGCGCGAAGTCCGAGCTCGCGACGCCCTGCGCGAGATACGTGATCCGGCCTGCGGCGCGCGTGGGCCAGCGGATGTTGTCCTGACCCCGCCCCGTGATCCGCAAGTCGTGCAGCTCGCCCTCGAGCCCGCTGAAGCGACGTTCGAGCGAGTCCGCCCCTGCGCGCAGCTCGGCCGGCAGCACTGCGCGCAACCCCAGCAGTTGGCTACGCACCAATTCCATCTGGTTGACCATGTCGACGGCGGCGCTCAGGTCCCCCTGAAGATCGGCGAGAAGTTTGGTCTGGCTCTGTATCTCCTCTTCGCTCCCGCCCGAGTTCGGATCCTTGCGGACGACGAGCGGTTGAGTCAGCTCCTGCCCCCCCCCCACACGCACCTTGACCGTGTACGTGCCCGGCGGCATGAGGAGCGACATGCGCCCTATCGCCGCTGCCGCGCGCGTGCCGTCGGGGCCCAGCCGGACGTCGGGGGCGTACGGCACCGGCGTGCGCAACCGCGCTTCCTTGGAGTCTTCATTGCGCAGGTCCCACCAGGCGCGATTGACCCCCGCTTTCGCCGGCCCCTTGAATGTCCGGACCGTCTGGCCGCCGGCGTCGGCGATCGCGATGGTGGCGCTGTCCGTCTGCGCCGTCTTGAGCCAGTAGTTGATGGACGCTCCGTACGGCGGATTCTGACCGGCCGTCGGGTCGTCGGTCATCTGGTTCGGCGTGGTGTTCAGCCGGAACCGGTACGCCGGTCGAGGCTTGAACAGATACGCGGCGCCGGCGCGCGCGTCCGCCGTGAGCTGTTCGAGCGGCGTGATGTCGTCGAGAATCCAGAAGCCGCGACCGTAGGTCGACACCACGAGATCGTTGAAGTGCTCCTGGATCACGAGCCAGTAGACCGGCGCATGCGGCAGGTTCGACTGCAGCGGCTGCCAGCCGCCCCCCTCGTCGAACGACACGTATAACCCGCTCTCGGTGCCCAGGTAGAGCAGGCCGCGGCGCACCGGATCCTCCCGCACCACGTGCGCGTACGCCATCGGGGTGCGCGGCAAGCCGTTCACGATCGGCTTCCAGCTGCGCCCGTAGTCCGCCGTTTTATAGATGAATGGGTCCCGATTGTTCGCCTGGTGGGCATCCACCGTGATGTACGCCGTGGCGGTGTCGTAGCGCGATGGCTCGATGTTCGACACCGTGCCCCACGACGGCATCCCCGGGATGCTCGCGGTGACGTTCGTCCACGTCTTCCCGCCATCGCGCGTCACCTGCACCTGGCCGTCGTTCGTCCCCGCCCAGATCACGCCCGCCTTGAGCGGCGACTCGGCGATCGCGAACACGACACCGGCGTACTCGACGCCGATGTTGTCCGGCGTGAGCCCGCCCGAGATCTGCTGCTTGCTCTTGTCGTTCAGCGTCAGGTCGGGACTGATCACCTGCCAGCTCTTGCCGCCGTCGGTCGTGCGGTGCACGAACTGGCTGCCGGCGTAGACGGTGTTGTGATCGTGCGGCGAGATGGTGAGCGGCATCGTCCAGACGAACCGGAACTTCACGTCCGCGGCGGGATAACCGATGGTGCTCTGCGGCCAGATCTCCACGTTCTGCGCCTGGCGCGTGCGCTCATCGTACCGCACCACGATCCCCCCCACGCTTCCTGACCCCGATGCCGACGACCAGATGATGTTCGGATCGGTTGGATCGGGCGTTGCCCAGCCGCTCTCCCCTCCGCCCACCGAGTGCCACTCGCCGCGTGGGATCACTCCGCTACCACCTCCACCACCTCCAAAGCCTCCGAATTTCGAGTTCGACGGGCCGCGCGATGACGGGCCGTCCTGGCGGTTGCCCATGACGTAGTAAGGGATCTGATTGTCCACGGTCGCGTGATACATCTGTGCGATCGGGAGCTGCTGGCGGAGCCACGTGCGACCGCGGTTCGTCGAGATCGCGACCTGGCCATCGTTCCCCACGACCATGCGGTTCCCGTCGGTCGGATCGATCCACATGTCATGATTGTCGCCGCCGGGGGAGCTGCCGAAGGGGATGTCCGCCGTGGTCGCGCCCCCGTCGAGGGTCTTGGAGAACGACGCGCACAGGAAGTACGCCTCGTTGTCGCGGTCGGGCGCCACCGCCATGCGGGTGTAGTACGGCTGGCGGCAGGAAAGCTGGCGGTCGTAGGAGACGACGCGCCACGTTTCGCCGCCGTCATCGGAGCGCCACAGCTCGCCCCGATCCGTTTCCTGATCGTGCACCGGGACGCCGTCGCCCGTTTCGATGAGCGCGTAGATCCGGCTTGGGTTGTTGGGCGCGATCGCGAGCCCCACCTTGCCGAACGGCTTCGCCGGCAGGCCGTTGCCGGTGAGGCGCTTCCACGTCGCGCCGCCGTCGCGTGACATGTAGATGCCGCTGCCGGACCCGCCGCTCTCGCGGCCCCAGGTGTGGATGACGATCTGCCACATCGCGGCGAACAGGATGCGCGGGTTCGTCGGATCCATCACGACGTCGGCCGCGCCGGTGTTCTCGTCGACGAACAACACGCGCTCCCACGTCTTCCCCCCGTCCATGGTGCGATAGATGCCGCGCTGCTGCTGCGGCCCGTAGGCATGGCCCAATGCCGCGGCGTAGACGACGTCGGGGTTCGTGGGATGCACGACCACGCGGGCAATGCGTGCCGTGCTGTCGAGTCCCATGTGCTGCCACGTCTTGCCGGCATCGGTGGACTTATAGATGCCGTTCCCGATCGAGATGTGACTGCGGATCCATGCTTCGCCGGTGCCGGCCCAGATGACGTTCGCGTCGGACGGCGCAACCGCAAGCGCGCCGATCGACTGCACCGGTTGGTCGTCGAAGATCGGTTGCCAATGCACGCCGCCGTCGATCGTCTTCCAGATACCACCCGACGCGGCCCCGGCGTAGTAGACGCTCGCGTCGCCCGCGACGCCGGCCACCGCCGACACGCGATTACCGACGGGCCCGATGTAACGGTACTTGAGCTGGGTGTAGGTGGCGGAGACGTCCGGCTGCTGAGTCGCCGCCGCAGCGGGTGCGAAGCCGAGAATCACAAGCGAGGCGATCGTTGCACGAAACATGGGAGCCTTCGGCGTTGGTCGGAACTTGTATCATCCCTGCCGGCCGGCGACGGTGCAAGACCCGTCAACCACCGCGGTGTTGCATGCTCACAACACCCTTGACGTGTTACAGACTCGTGACACTGGCACGGGCGTTTAGTGATGCGAGGAAGCGAGTCTTCGCTACCTGATTACTCCACCCTTTTGGAGGAGCACACAGCGTGCACGTACGACCCATGTTGATCCTCGCGGCAATCCTGACCACGAGCCTTCGCGCCCAAAGTCAGGCCCCGCAGCCACCGCAGGTCACCGTCGGTGGCGTTGTGTATGGACAGTTTGTCTACCAGCTGAAGGACAGTCTCGGCGCCGGCCATCAGAACCAGTTCTCGATTCAACGGGCCTACGTCAACGTGCTCGGCCGCTTCGCCGGCGGGGTGGGGACGCGGCTCACCGCGGACATCGCGCCGACGGGTGTCGGCAACCAGCAATTCCGCCTCAAGTACGCATTTGTCACCTGGACGCCCACCAGCAGCAGCATCACGTACAAGTTTGGGTTGCTGCAGACCCCCTACGTGGACTGGGAAGAGACGCTCTGGGACTACCGCATGCAGGGCGCCATCGCAGTCGACCGCAATGGTTACATGACCGCGGCGGACTTCGGGATCGGCGCGGACGGCCATTGGAACAACGAGCAGGTCAATGCGCAGTTCGCGATCATCAACGGCGAGGGCTACGCCGGCGGCACCGGGGACAATCGGAAGGATGTCACGGCTCGGGTCTCCGTGCGCCTGTCCCCCACGAACGACGCAAGCCGAGTCGGCGGACTGCGACTCACCGGCTACGCCGGGATCGGCAAGGCGACCGGCGGCGCGGACCGCAATCGCTTCCTCGGCACTCTCTCTTATAAGACGCAGCAGGTGACGCTGGCGGGTGAGTTCGTGTCGACCAAAGACGCCGCGATCAGCGGGCGCATCCTGAGCGCGTTCGGCGTCTATCGCTTCAGCGGCAGTAAAGCCGCGGCTATCGGGCGCGTCGATGTCGTGGATCCCGATACGGACACGCCGGACAACAAGCAGACGCGCGTCATCGCCGGTCTCTCGTATCAGATCCAGCCGAACATCCGGGTGCTCGGCGACGTGGACCTGCTCTCGTTCGAAGGTGGCGCGACGCCGCTGGAGGACGCGACGCGCCAGCGTGCCCTTTTCCAGATGCAGTTCACGTTCTAACACGAGGCTACGCATGAAGCGTATTACATCACTCGCCCTCGCCACGTTGCTCGCCGCCGCACCCGCGGCCGCGCAGGTCACGCTGAACGGCGCCGGGGCGACGTTCCCGAACATCATCTATTCGAACTGGATGCTGACCTACAATCAGGCGCATCCCGATGTGAAGCTGAACTACCAATCGATCGGGTCGGGCGGCGGCATCCGCCAGTTCTCCGACGGCACCGTGGACTTCGGCGGCACCGATGCGCCGATGACGGACTCCGCCATCGCCGCCATCAACGGCAACGTGCTGCACATCCCAACGGTGCTCGGCGCCGTCGTGGCCGCGTACACACTGCCCAACGTCTCACAGCCGGTGAAGCTCACGCCTGACGTGCTGGCCGACATCTTCCTGGGCAAGATCACGAACTGGAACGATGCCCGCCTGGCGAGCATCAATCCGGGCGTCACGCTGCCGAATCAGGACATCATCGTTGTGCACCGCTCCGACGGCTCGGGCACGTCGTTCGTCTGGACAGACTACCTCGCCAAGGTGAGCCCGGAATGGACGCAGAAAGTCGGCAAAGGCACGTCGGTCAACTGGCCGGTCGGCCTGGGTGGCCGTGGCAACGAAGGCGTCGCCGCAACGGTCCGCCAGACACCGGGCGCGATAGGCTACATCGAGCTCGGCTATGCGCTGATCAACAAGATGCCGTTCGCCGTGCTCCGCAATCAGTCGGGCAACTGGATCACGGCCTCGCTCGAGTCGGTGACGGCGGCTGCCGCCGGCGCAATGAAGGACATGGGCCAGAACACCGACTTCCGCGTGTCGATCACCAACTCGCCCGGCGCGCAGGCCTATCCGGCCGCGAGTTTCACGTGGCTGCTCGTTCATAAGACGTACAGTGATTCGGCCAGGGGACGGGCGCTCGTTGCGTTCATCTGGTGGGCCGAGACCGAGGGACAGACAAAGGCTCCCGAGCTCGGCTATGCGCCGTTGCCCAAGGAGTTGCGCCCCTGGATCCAGGCCCGCCTGAAGAGCGTCACCGCCGAGTAGCTTGGCTCTTTTTCGCAGCGACCGGATCTACCAAGGCGTCCTTACAGCCGTCGCGCTCGCGCTGCCGCTCCTGATCCTGGTCATTCTCGGCGTGCTGCTGGTCCGCGCGCTACCGGCCATCACGACGTTCGGGCCCTCGTTCCTCTGGACCTCGACGTGGGATCCCGTGGCCGAAGTCTACGGCGCGGCCCCAATGATCTTCGGCACCCTCGCCTCGTCGCTGCTGGCGCTGCTGATCGCGGTGCCGCTGGCGCTCAGCGTCGCGATTTTTCTGACCGAGTTCTCGCCCCGCTGGCTGCGTCAACCCGTCGCGTTCCTCGTGGAGCTGCTGGCCGCCATTCCCAGCGTGGTGTACGGGACGTGGGGCATCTTCGTACTCATCCCGTTCCTGCGCAGTCATGTGGTTCCACCGCTCAAGGCGGTGTTCGGGTGGACGCCGTTCCTCCAGGGTGTCTTCTATGGGAACTCACTGCTGGCCGGCGGGATCATTCTCGCGATCATGATCGTGCCATACATCGCGGCGGTGGCGCGCGAAGTCCTGCTCGCCGTGCCGACGAGTCAGCGCGAGGCGGCGCTCGCGATGGGCGCCACGCGGTGGGAGGCGGTGCGGTCCGCCGTGTTGCCGTACGGACGGGCGGGCCTCATCGGCGCGGTCATCCTCGGCCTCGGCCGGGCCTTGGGGGAGACGATGGCGGTGACGATGGTAATCGGCAATCGCCACGACATCGCGCTGTCGCTGCTGCAGCCCGCGTACACGATGGCTGCCGCGATCGCCAACGAGTTCAGCGAGGCGACCACGAACATGTATTTGTCCGCGCTGTTCGAAGTGGGGCTGATCCTGTTCGTGCTGACGGTGGTGGTCAACGCGGTGGCCCGCATTCTGATCTGGCGCGTCGCGCGCGGCGCGGCGGTGGGGAGCAAGGCCCTGTGAGCGGACGCGCGCTGCGCCGCCACCTCACGAGCCGCCTGATGACCGTGCTGGTCATCATCCTGTCGTTCACGGCCGTCCTCGCTCTGGTGCTCATCCTCGGCAACCTGATCGTCAAGGGTGCGTCGTCCCTCGACTGGGCTTTCTTCACCAAGAGCCCGGTCCCCGCCGGACAATCGGGGGGCGGCGTCGCGAACGCCATTGCGGGAACCGTCATCGTCGTGGGCCTGGCGGCGCTGATCGGCGTGCCCATCGGCGTCGGCGCCGGGATGTTTCTCGCCGAGTATGGCGCCGGGCGGCTCGCGTTCCTCGTGCGTTTCGTGGCGGACGTGCTGAACGGCACGCCGTCGATCGTGATCGGCATCGTGGGCTGGACGTTCATCGTCAAACCGAGCGGCCGCTTCTCGGCGCTGGCCGGCAGCGTCGCGCTCGCCATCCTGATGATCCCGATGCTGGCGCGCACGACGGAGGAGATGGTCCGCCTGGTGCCGCACTCGCTCCGGGAGGCGGCGCTGGCGCTCGGGTATCCGCGCTGGCGCACTTCGCTCAAGATCGTGGCACGCACCGCCATGGGCGGGATCGTGACGGGATGCCTCGTCGGCATCGCGCGCGTCGCGGGCGAGACCGCGCCGCTGCTCTTCACGGCGCTCGGCAATCTCAATTTCTCGCTGGCCGTCGGCCAGCCGATGCAGACGCTCTCGCTGCAGATCTACGTGTACGCGACCGGCCCGTTCGACGAGTGGCATCGCCTGGCCTGGGCGTCGGCGCTGGTCCTGATGGGGCTCGTCCTCGTGATCTCACTGGCGGCCCGCTGGGTCACCCGGCAGCGGTATGGTAGCGTCCGCTAACACCCGGCTGCGGCTCGAGGCGGCGCACCTCACGGCGCTGTTTGGACAACAGCGGGCCGTGCGCGACGTGTCGCTGCTGTTTCCGGCGCATACGGTCACCGCCATCATCGGGCCCTCGGGCTGCGGCAAGTCCACCCTGCTCCGCTGCCTCAACCGGATGCACGAGCTCACGCCGGGCGCGACGGTCAGCGGCGAGGTGCTGCTCGACAACGTGAACATCTACGCGGCGGACGTAAACCCGGTCGAGCTGCGCCGCCGCATCGGGATGGTCTTCCAGCGTCCCACGCCGTTCCCCACGATGTCGATCTACGACAACGTCGCGGCGGGACTCAAGGTCAACGGCGGGCGGCCCCGCGGCGAAATCGACGACGCCGTCGAGCGTGCGCTGCGACAGGCGGCGCTGTGGGACGAGGTGAGCGACCGCCTTCGGACGAGCGCGCTGGCGTTGTCGGGCGGCCAGCAGCAGCGCCTCTGCATCGCGCGCGCCGTGGCGCCACAGCCGGAGATCCTGCTGCTCGACGAGCCGACCGCGTCGCTCGATCCCGCCGGCACCCAGCGCATCGAGGAGCTGTGTCACGAGCTCAAACGGCTCTACACGATCGTGATCGTGACGCACAACATGCAGCAGGCGGCGCGCGTCTCCGATTACACCGCGTTCATGTATCTCGGCAGCCTGATCGAGGTAGGACTCACGAACGACGTCTTCACGAAGCCGAAGGTGGAGCAGACGGAGGCGTATATCACCGGAAGGTTTGGATGAGACTGACGACGGCGGCGGATCGGCGGATCGGCGGTTCGGCGGATCGAGGCGTACACAACGATCCGGCGATCCGGCCATCCGCCCATCCGCCGGTCGTCGAGTCCCGAGAGTACAGCTTCTGGTACGGGCCAACGCAGGCCCTGTATGACGTCAGCTGCGCCATTCCGCCCAACGCGATCACCGCACTGATCGGCCCGTCGGGGTGCGGCAAGACCACGTTTCTGCGCTCCATCAACCGGCTGCACGATCTCACGCCCGGGGCGCGGCACGGCGGCGATATCCTGCTCGACGGCGGGTCGATCTTCGCGCCCGGGACCGACGTGGTCGCGCTGCGGCAGCGGATCGGCATGGTGTTCCAGCGCCCCAATCCGTTCCCCAAGCCGGTTTACGACAACGTGGCCTACGGGCCGCGCCTCAACGCTCTGGCCCACCCGCGCGAGCTGCCGGACCGTGTGGAACGCGCGCTGCGGCAGGCAGCGTTGTGGGACGAGGTGAAGGACCGGCTGCGCGAGCCGGGCACGGCGCTCTCCGGCGGGCAGCAGCAGCGGCTCTGCATCGCGCGCGCGCTCGCCAACGAGCCGGAGGTGCTGCTGATGGATGAGCCGTGCTCCGCCCTCGACCCGATCGCGACCCAACGCATCGAGGAGCTGCTGGTCGAGTTGAAGCGGACGTACACAATCGTGATCGTCACGCATAACATGCAGCAGGCGGCGCGCGTGTCGGATTACACGGGATTCTTTTACGTGGGCAAGCTGCTGGAGTTCGGAACGACGCAGCAGCTCTTCACTCGCCCTGCCGATGAACGGACAGAAGCTTATATCACGGGAAGGTTCGGATGAACGCACAAGCGACGAGCCATAGGCATTTCCACGACGAGCTCTCCGCGCTCAAGGTCGCGCTCCTCAACATGTCGGGCGAAGCGCAGGCCGCGCTCGCCGCCGCCGCCGACGCCGTGCTGCAGCGCGACGGCGACAAGGCGCGCGACGTGATCGCCGGAGATCGTGAGATCGACCAGCTCGAGCTCGACGTCGAGGAAACGGTCATCCGCCTGCTGGCCACCCAGCAGCCGATGGCCCGCGACCTGCGCTTCCTCACCGCGGCGATGAAGATCTCGAACGACCTCGAGCGCGTGGGGGATCACGCCGTCAACATCGCGCAATCGGCCGAGCGCCTGCTCGCCAGCCGGCCGATCGTGCCGGAGCCGGAGCTCTTGGAAATGGCGCGTCAGGCGCGCACCATGCTCGCCGACGCGCTGGACGCGTTCGTGCGCGGTGACGCCCAGGCGGGCCGCGCAATCTGCCGCCGCGACGACAGCGTGGATGCGCTGCACGCATCGATGTTCCGGATCCTGCTGACGCACATGATGGAGGACCCGCACATCATCGGCACCGCGATGGAGCTGTTTCTCGTGAGCCGCAATCTCGAGCGCGTGGCGGATCTGGCCACGAATATTGCTGAGGATGTGGTATTCCTGGTCGAGGGAAAGTCCATCAAACATCACGCGGAAGGATAGGAGTCTGGATCTGGGAGTCTGGAGTCAGAACTCCTAGATCCCGGCTCCTGACTCCAGAATCCTCAATAGGTCCGGTACCGGTAATACGCCTCGGGCTGCGTCGGGCGGCGGCGCAGCACCTCCTCCGAGGCGAACAGCCGCACCAGCAGTATGCCCGCGATAAACCCGCCGATGTGCGCAAAGAACGCAACGCCGCCCTTCTCGATGTCGCTGAGACTGCCGAGACCGCTCAAGAGCTGCAGCACGATCCAGTACCCGAGCATCACCCAGGCGGGCAGCGCCACGGTCGTGATGTAGATCGGCAGAATGATCAGGGTGTGGACGCGCACCCGGGGATACAATAGGAGATAAGCGCCCAGAACTCCGCTGATCGCTCCGGACGCGCCGATCATCGGGACCACGGAATGGGGGCTGACGAAGGTCTGCGTCGCGGCGGCCGCGATGCCACAGAGCAGGTAGAACATCAGGAATTTCCCGTGCCCCATCACGTCCTCGATGTTGTTCCCGAACACCCACAGGAACACCATGTTGCCGATCAGGTGCAGCCAGCCGCCGTGCATGAACATCGACGTGAGCACGGTCCAATACTGCGGCGCTGCGTCGACCAGGCAGTACATCCCCGGACCGAGCGCCACACCGCTGCCCGGCTTGGCGTTTTGCAGGATTTCCGCGGGGATTAGGCCGAGGTCACAGACCGAGCGCGCGAGGGGCCCCTGCGCCGCCGCGCCCTGTACAAGAATGAAGGCGAGCACATTGGCGATGATGATGGCGACGGTGATGACAGCGGGTCGTTCAGTGGGGTTTTCGTCCCGGAAGGGAAACATGGGTCAGAATCTAGACGGTTAGGCGGTTCGGCGGTTAGAATGCTGAGTCGAACCGCCGAACCGCCTAACCGCCTGCCTTTTTGGCATTTTAATTCGGCACGATGCTTGCCTTCTGCGACCGAGAGCATCAGGTCGGCATCAAATCCCTATCAGGAGCTGAGAATGGCTGAGAAGATCATCGGCATTGACCTCGGGACGACAAATTCCGTTGTCTCAGTCATGGAAGGCGGCGATCCCGTCGTCATCCCCAACGCGGAAGGCGGGCGAACGACGCCCTCCGTGGTCGCCTTCACAAAGGACGGCGAACGGCTCGTTGGGCAGGTGGCGAAGCGGCAGGCGGTGACCAACCCGCAGAACACGATCTTCTCGATCAAGCGTTTCATGGGGCGGCGCTTCGAAGAAGTGAGCGAAGAGATCAAGCGCGTTCCCTACAAGGTCGTCCGCGGCCAGAACGGGCTCGCGGCCGTGGAGGTCAGCGGCAAGCAATACGCCCCGCCGGAGATCTCGGCGATGATCCTCCAGAAGATGCGGCAGACGGCGGAAGACTACCTCGGCCACAAGGTCGAAAAGGCGGTCATCACCGTCCCCGCGTATTTCAACGATTCACAGCGCCAGGCGACCAAGGACGCCGGCAAGATCGCCGGCCTCGACGTGGTCCGGATCATCAACGAGCCGACCGCCTCCGCGCTGGCGTACGGACTCGATAAGAAGAAAGAAGAGAAGGTCGCGGTCTACGACCTGGGCGGCGGTACCTACGACATTTCCATTCTGGAACTCGCCGAGGGTGTCTTCGAGGTCAAGAGCACGAACGGCGACACCCACCTGGGCGGCGACGACTTCGATGCCCGGGTCATGGATTGGCTGGTCGGGGAATTCAAGCGCGATCAGGGGATCGACCTCTCCAAGGATCCGATGGCGCTGCAGCGGCTCAAGGAAGCCGCCGAGAAGGCCAAGATGGAGCTGTCGACCGTCATGCAGACGGAAATCAATCTGCCGTTCATCACGGCGGATCAGTCCGGCCCCAAGCATCTGAACCTCGCGCTCACCCGCGCGAAGCTCGAGCAGCTGGTGGACGATCTGGTGAAGCGCACGATTCCGCCCATGCAGAAGGCGCTGACGGATGCCGGGCTCAAGCCGGGTGACATCAACGAGGTCATCCTGGTCGGTGGCCAAACGCGGATGCCGAAGGTCCAGGAGATAGTGAAGAGCTTCTTCGGCAAGGAGCCGCACAAGGGGGTGAACCCCGACGAGGTGGTGGCCATCGGGGCGGCGATTCAGGGCGGCGTGCTCGCCGGCGAGGTCAAGGACGTCTTGCTGCTCGACGTCACCCCGCTGTCGCTCGGCATCGAGACGCTGGGCGGCGTCACGACCGTGCTGATTGGGCGCAACACGACCATCCCGACCAAGAAGTCGGAGGTGTTCTCGACGGCGGAAGACAATCAGACGACGGTGGAGATCCACGTGCTCCAGGGCGAGCGGCAGATGGCCGTGGACAACCGCACCATCGGCAAATTCCAGCTCACCGGAATTCCACCCGCGCCGCGCGGCATTCCGCAGGTCGAGGTGACGTTCGACATCGATGCCAACGGCATCCTGCACGTCTCCGCCAAGGACAAGGCGACGGGCAAGGAGCAGAAGATCCGGATCGAAGCGTCCTCCGGGTTGGCGGACAAAGACATCGACAAGATGGTGAAGGACGCCGAGGCGCACGCCGCCGAGGACAAGAAGCGGCGCGACGTAATCGAGCAGCGTAACCGGCTCGATAACATGGTGTACCAGGTGACCAAGGAGTCCAAGGAGTGGGTCGACAAGCTCGAGGCGGGCCTCAAGTCCCGGCTCGATGCGGCCATTCAGTCGGCGCAGTCGGCCCTGCGTAGCGGCAACGCCGACGAGATCAGCAAGGCACTCGAAGAGCTGCAGCAGGCCTACTCCGCGGCGGGCGCGTCGCTCTACGCTGCACGGAGCACGGCAGGTGCCGGAGGTCAGGGCGGCGAGGGGGCGTCGGGGGGAGGGGGCGGCGATGGTCAACCCGGCGCCGAAGGTGGGAAGAAGGATGAGAAGGTCGTGGACGCCGATTACGAAATCATGGACGACGATAAAACGAAAAAGTCGTAAAGGGGGAACGGATGTCGGTGAAGACGCGGGACTGGCTGAAATTCGGCACATTGGTGGCCCTGGCGTTTGCGCTCGGCCTGGCATTCGCCTCGGCATTCCGGTTACCCACGCGCGGCGAGGCGGCGGTGCGCTCGGTCCTTCAGGATACGAGTCGCCCGCTGCCGCAGGCCAAAGCTGCGGCGGACCTGGGCGAGGCGTTCGCATCGGTCGCCGAGCACGTGAAGCCGGCGGTGGTGTTCATCAAGTCCGAGCGCCGCGAACGGACGACCGACCGGCGCTTGCCGCCGGGGTTTGAGGATTTCTTCCAGATCCCGCGTCGTCCCCAGATCGAGCAGGGCTCAGGATCGGGCTTCATCGTCTCGCAGGACGGCTACATCCTCACGAACAATCACGTCGTCCAGGGCGCGGACCGCGTCACGGTCCGGCTCTACGACAATCGCGAGTTCAGCGCCAAGACGGTCGGCACCGATCCGTCGACTGACGTCGCCGTCATCAAGATTCAAGCGACCGGCTTGCCCACCGTGCGCATGGGTGATGCCGACTCGACCAGCATCGGTAACTTCGTGCTGGCGATCGGCAATCCCCTGGGCGCGGACTTCACGTTCACCGTGACGGCAGGGATCGTGAGCGCCAAGGGACGCTTGCTCGCGGGGCTGAACCAGAGCCGCTATGCCATCCAGGATTTCATTCAGACCGATGCGGCCATCAATCCCGGTAACTCGGGAGGCCCGCTGGTCAACGTCCGTGGCGAGGTCATCGGCATCAATGCGGCCATCGCCAGTGAGACCGGATACTATTCCGGGTACGGGTTTGCAATCCCGATCAACCTGGCCCGCACCGTGATGACGCAGCTGATCTCGACCGGCCACGTCGATCGGGCGGTCATGGGGATCATGATCAAGGACGCGGAGCAGGAAGACGCGCAGGCGGTGGGGTTGCCGGCGATCAAGGGCGTCGTCGTCCGCGACTATACCAGTGAAGACTCCCCGGCACGACGGGCGGGGATCGAGCAGGGCGACGTGATCGTCGCGGTGGATGGACAGTCCGTCGTGTCGGTCCCGCAGCTCCAGCAACGCGTGGGATTCAAGAAACCGGGCGAGATCGTCCGGGTAACGTTCGTGCGCAGCAGGGGCCAGCAACAGACGGTTCCCGTGCGGCTCGCTTCACCGCCGTCCGACGCGGATGTGGCGAGCAACGATGCTTCCGATCAGCCGGGCGACGTGACTCCCGCGTCCGGTCCACTCGGGATCTCGGTCCAACCGCTCTCGCAGGAGGACGTTCGCGACCCGGACCTCCGTCCCGTGCTGCGCTCTGGCGGCGCGCTCGTCGTCGCGCAGGTGTCCCCCGACGGTCCGGCGTATCACAAGCTGGCGGATGCGTCATCCGGGTACCCGGACATCATCCTGAAGGTCAACGGACAGCCGACGCGGACGGTCTCCGAGTTCCGTCAGGCGGTTGGCGCGATCCGCAAAGGCGACATCGCCACACTCTCCGTGTTGCGGCGGACGCCCGCCGGCTGGCTCGGAGATGTCGTGCGGATGCGCGTACCGTAGGGGGTAGGGGCGCAGCATGCTGCGCCCCTACGAACGTTGAAACGGATCGGGGGCCGCGCACACCGGCCCCCGATTTGTTTTCGGCGAGCCGGCAGTCAGGGGATGGGACGTCGCTCCACCAGCATGACCAGCGCGGTGACGGCCAGCCAGACCACAAACGCGGCCTGCGCAAAGTAGAGGTAGGGGAGGAACTCACTGAAGACCAACCCAACGACGCCGCAGACTACCGCGACCACCCATGCCATCCACGCGAGCCATTTCGGCCACACCTCGCCGTTCCGTATCGCCCAACCGAGCATGTAGGCCACGAGCCCCAGCAGAAACGTCGCGAGCCGCTCGGCCGCCAGTCCCATCGGGTGGAGCATGTCGTAGACGAAGACGGCGTGCGTGCCGGTCAGCCCCGTATCGGATGCGGTATACGCACGCGCCAGCTGCCAACCGGCGCCGACCATGAAGAGGATGTTGAGCGACCAGACCGAAAAGGCGAATGCGCCGAGCCGCACGCCCGCGCGCCCCGGTGTCGAGCCCGGCGTGTCGTTGTGGCGCAGCGCGACGCCAACCACCCCCGTGTACATGAATGCCAGACCAAACAGCAGCGACCAGTGAATCGCACGCCAGCCGTTCGTGCGCGCGATGGTACTGAGCTGCGCGGCACCATCCCCGGAGAGCAAAGGATGCAGGAGACCGGCGACACCGAACAGCAGGACGCCGACGAGTAGGCAGAAACCATAGAACAGCGGACGTCGCGTCACGATCATGGGGCCTAATCTAGCACGCACTCGGCCCGACGATATATTGGGCCGCCATGGACTTGAATCGCATCCTCCGCGAAGGCTTCATCGCCGGCTGCATCGGCGCCGCGACCGTCGCCGCCTGGTTCCTGGTCGTCGACACGATCAACGGCCAGCCGCTGTTCACGCCGGCCATGCTCGGCAGCGCGGTCTTCTGGGGCGCGCACGATCCCTCCGCGGTCGTCATCGAGCCCGCCCGCATCTTCGGGTACACGATGATTCACGTCAGCGCGTTCGTCGTGGTCGGATGCGTCGCGGCGGCGCTGGCGGCCGAGGTCGAGTTCGCGCCCTCGACACTATTTCTCGTCATCGTTGGATTCTGTTTCTTTGAGGTCGGCTTCTACATTCTCGTCGCCCTGCTCGCCAAACCGCTGCTCGGCTACCTGGCGTGGTGGAGTGTCGCGATCGGCAACGGATTGGCCGCGCTCGGCATGGGCTATTACCTGTGGCGCGAGCACCCGAGGATCGGCGAAGAGCTGCGCCGTCACCCCCTAGGCGAGACCGAAGATGGGGAATGAGAGGTGAACGGCGAATGATCATTGATCATTCGTCCCGTAGGCTTCTTCCGGAACTCTCGTTTCAGCATCTGCTCTCTGATCCCACACGGCATAGCGGAACCACACGACGCTCATCACGATCCACAGCATCAGTCCCCCCAGGACCCACATCAACAAGCCGCCAATCTGTTGATCCTCGAGCGGCGACAAGCCCCAAACGCGCGGCGCGGCGGCGTAGAACGGATAGAGCACTGAATCCGATAGCGAGATCAACGCGCCCGTCACCGACATCGGAATGCCGAGCAGGAACAGGTACAACAGCTGGAGCAGGTGCGGAATGCGTGGCAGCTCGGGAACGGGGGAGAGCACCGGCCACCACATGATGACCGCGGTGGTGAGGAAAACGAGGTGCTGGAGGATATGGAGGTTGTGATGACGCAGCGCGGCCTCATACAACACCGGCACGTGCCAGATCACGATCGGCGCCGTGAACAGGACCGCCGCGGCCAGCGGCCGCGTCACCACGCGTCCCACTGCCATGACCCATTTCGGCCGCAGCAGCGGCCGCACCACGCCGGCGGGACAGCCGTACAGCAACAGCGGCGGAAAGACGAGCGTCAGCACGAGATGCTGCGCCATGTGCGCGCTGAACAGGTAGGTGTCGGACAGATTGTGCAGCGGCCCGTTCAAGGCCACAAACAGAACGGCGAGTGCTCCGGCAAAGCTTACAACGTGGCGTCGTGGCGACCTAAGACCGCCTAGATAGACATAAAGCCCGCCCAACAGGACGAGCCCGATCACGACGCTGGGATGGAGATCCCACGTATTCCACGGTTTCACATCCCTGTCCGCAGACGCAGCGTTCCGTAGAAGATGAAAAGCAAACTGACCACGACGGCCACCCCCAACAGCAACGGCCCGCCGAACAGGAACGCAAAGAAGCGGTTATCGAATTTGAGATGCATGTAAAACATCACGACCAGCGCGAACTTCACCGCCGACAGCACCAGCAGCACCGGGACGAGGACGCCCTGAAACGCCGGCACGTAGAACACGCCGACCTCGATCAGCGTGATCATCACGAGAATCGCGGCGACCCGTAAATAGGTGCCCGTTGTCGCGTGTACTTGCTCGCTCATCCAGCCCTTCCCTGTCGCGTCATTGAATCAGGTAGACGACCGTGAAGATCACGATCCACACGACGTCCACGAAGTGCCAATACAGACCGGTGATCTCGACCGTGAGCGCGTTCGCGGGGCCCAGCTTCCCCCGCAGCGCCTGGATCCACAGCGTCAGCAGCCAGATCACGCCGACCGTGACGTGCGCCCCGTGTGTCCCGGTGAGCACGTAGAACGTCGAGCCGAACAGATTCGTCGTGAGCCCGAGTCCCTCGTGCACGAAGTGGCTGAACTCCCAGAACTGCCCACCCAGGAACACGAGGCCCAGCAGCGCCGTCACGAGCAGCCACAGCTTCCCCTGCTTCATGTCGCCGCGCTGCACCGCCGCCAGGGCGAGGACCATCGCGAGGCTCGACATCAGCAGGTCGAAGGTGCTGAACGAGGTGAACGGGATGTTCAGGATCTCGTGCGGGTACGGCCCGACGAGGCTTCTTCCTTTATAGACGAGATACGTCGAGATGAGCGAGCCGAAGAGCAGGCATTCCGAGCCGATGAACGCCCAGAACGCCATCTTGCGGCTGTCGAGCCCCATGCTGGTGCGGTGAGCCTCGTGCGCGTGTGCCATTTACATCTCGAAGGGCTCGTAAGCCCAGCGGTAGATCCCCACCACCACGACGAGCGCGCCGGCGATGACGACGGGGAGCAGATGCGACAGCGCTCCGATCGCCATCACCGGCAGGCCTAACGCCGTGATCATCGGCCACCACGAGCCGCCCGGCACGTGGATGGGCGCCGGTGGCCGCTCCGGCAGCGGCGCCATCGGCGCGTGGCGCTCCGTTCGCCACAGCGGCATGCGGCTCTCGACCGAGGGGATGACGGTGAAGTTGTAGACCGGCGGCGGCGACGCGATCGCCCATTCGAGCGTCGCCCCGCCCCACGGATCGTTGGGCGCGGCGGCCGGCCGCCGGTAGGTCCGCAGCAGATTCACGAGGAACACGAGCGTGGCCACACCGATGAGGAAGGCGCCGATCGTCGAAGCCAGGTTGAATCCGGCGACGCCGAGGTCCGCAGAATAGGTGTAAATGCGCCGCGGCATGCCCAGCAACCCGGAGAAGTGCATCGGGAAGAACGCGAGGTTCATGCCGATCAGCGTCAACCAGAAATGCCACTTGCCGAGCGTCTCGGAGAGCAGGCGCCCGGTCATCTTGGGCCACCAGTAGTACATCCCCGCGAACAGACCGAGAATGGTCCCGCCGAACAGCACATAGTGAATGTGCGCGACGATGTAGTACGTATCGGTCTGCTGCAGATCGGTGGGCGGCGACGCGTGCGTCACGCCGACGAGCCCGCCGATAATGAACATCGCGATGAATGCGATCGCGAACAGCATCGCCGTCGTAAACCGGATCTGCCCGCCCCACAGCGTCCCGATCCAGTTGAAGATCTTGACGCCGGTGGGAATCGCGATCAGCATGGTCGTGCCGGCAAACACGGAGTCGGCGATCGGCCCGAGCCCCGCGGAGAACATGTGGTGGCTCCAGACGCTCCATCCCAGAAAGGCGATCAGCACGCCGGAATACACGACCACGGTGTAGCCGAACAGCGGCTTCCTGGAGAACGTCGGCAATACCTCCGATACGATGCCCATCGCGGGTAGAATCAGGATGTAGACCTCGGGATGGCCGAACATCCAGAACAGGTGCTGCCACAGAATCGGATCGCCGCCGCCCGAGGGCACGAAGAAGTGCGTCCCGAAGAAGCGGTCGAACATCAGCAGCACGAGCGCGACGGTGATGACCGGGAACGCGGTGATGACGAGGAACTGCGTGACGAGCGTCATCCAGGTGAACACCGGCAGGCGCAGCATCCGCATGCCGGGGGCGCGCATGTTGAGAATCGTCACGATGAAGTTGAAGCCGGCGGCAAGCGACGCGATGCCGAGGATCTGCAGGCCGAGCAGCCAGAAGTCGACGTTGGGGCCCTGCGAGAACTGCCGCGACGTCAGGTTCGCGTAGCCGAACCATCCGGCATCGGGCGCCACCGACAGGCGGTCGGCGCCGAACAGTGGTCCCGCCACAAAGCTCGCGTTCAGGAACAACCCGCCGAGCAGAAAGACCCAGTAGCTGAACGCGTTCAGCCGCGGGAACGCGACGTCGCGCGCGCCGATCTGCAGCGGAACGATGAAGTTGAAGAACGCGGCCGACAGCGGCATCAGCGCGAGAAACACCATCGTCGTGCCGTGCATCGTAAAGAGCTGATTGTAGGTCTCGGCGCTGATCCCCATGCCCTCAGGACGCGCCAGTTGCCAGCGAATCAGCAGCGCCTCCAGCCCGCCGATCAGGAAAAAGCCGAACGCCGTCCAGAAATACAGCAGCCCGATGCGCTTGTGATCGGTGGTCGTGAGCCAGCTCTTCATTTCAAGCTCTGGAGATAGGCGATCACGGCGTCGAGATCGGGGCCGGAGAGGTTCTGCGGCGGCATCAGCGCGCCCGGCTTCAGCGACGGCGCGTTCATGATCCAGCGGTGCAGCGACTCGGCGGTATTCGGGAACAGCGCGCCGGCGATCGTCCCGCGGCCGCCGACGTGATTCAAGTTGGGGCCGACCATTCCGGCCGACACGCCGGTGATGGTGTGACACCCGATGCACGCGCTGCGCCGGAACACCTGCTGCCCGTGCTCGGCCGGCGACCCCTGCGCGGGCGCGGCGGGCGCGGCGCGCTGCTGGTCCACCCAGCGCTCGAAGACGGAATCCGGCTGCACGATCACGCGCAGGCGCATGTTGGCGTGGGACGTGCCGCAGAACTCCGCGCACTGGCCCCAGTACTCGCCGACCGAATCGGTGCGGAAGGCGATACGATTCGTGCGCCCCTGGGTCAGATCCCGCTTGCCGCCCAGACGCGGGACCCAGAAGCTGTGGATCACATCGGCCGATGTCATGTCGAGCTGGATTGCCGTACCGGCAGGGATGTGCAGCTCGTTGGCCGTGCCGATGTTCAACGCCGGATAGCGATACTCCCACCACCACTGATGCCCGATGACCTCGACACGCAGCGCGCCTTCCGGCGCGTGCCCCGCGGTCGCGAAAATCGTGCGCATGGTCGGGACGGCGATGAACACGAGAATCAGCGCGGGTGCGAGCGTCCATCCGATCTCGAGGGCGGTATGACCGTGGACCGGTTTGGGCGTCGCGGCACCGGGGCGCGCGCGATAGCGCGCGATCGCGACCAGCAGGATGGTCTCGACAATGATGAAAACGACGACGGCCCACCAAAAGATGTTTTTGAAGAGGCCGTCGACTTCGGTGCTGAAATCGGACTTGGGAGCGAACACCGATTGCGGAAAGGGTCCGCTGCAGGCGGTGAGGAAGAGCAGGACTGCAACCAGAACTAACGGCACGGCGTCAAAGTAGACAGACCCCCGCAGCACGTCAACGCGCACGTTATCTTAGGCGGCCATGGCTGAATTCTCGGAACGGTTGCAGGCGGCGCTCGGGACTGCCTATCGCGTCGAAAAAGAACTCGGCGGCGGCGGGATGAGCCGCGTGTTCGTTGCCGAAGAGACGCGGCTCGCGCGGCGCGTCGTGATCAAGGTCCTGCCACCCGACCTGGCGGCGGCGATCAGCGTCGACCGCTTCAACCGCGAAATCCAGCTCTCCGCATCGCTCCAGCATCCGCACATCGTGCCGCTGCTCGCCGCCGGCGGGCACGAGGACCTCCTCTATTACTCGATGCCGTTCGTCGAAGGCGAGGCACTGCGCACCCGTCTAAGCCGCGAGGGCGAGCTGCCGGTGCGCGATGCCGTGCGCATCCTGACGGACGTGGCGGATGCGCTCGCGTACGCGCACGCACGTGGCGTCGTGCACCGCGACATCAAGCCGGACAACGTGCTCCTCTCGGGCCATCACGCCGTCGTGGCCGATTTCGGGGTCGCGAAAGCCGTCAGCCAGGCGAAGCCCGAAAGCGGGCTCACGTCGGTCGGCGTGGCGCTCGGCACGCCGGCCTACATGGCGCCCGAGCAGGCGGCCGGCGATCCGAACATCGATCACCGCGCCGACATCTACGCATTCGGCGCGATGGCCTACGAGACGCTGACGGGACGATCACCGTTTGCAGGACTGGCGCCGCACCAGATGCTGGCCGCGCACGTCACGGAGCCGGTCGTGCCCATTACCGATCGCCGACCGACGCTGCCGCCGGCGCTCGCGAACCTGGTGATGGCGTGCCTCCAGAAGAATCCGGCGGACCGCCCGCAAACCGCCGAGGAGCTGCTGCAGACACTCGAGAGCATGGCGACGCCGAGCGGGTCCGTGGCCGTCACCTCACCGATCGCGACGTTCCGTCACGTGCTGCGCCGGCCGCGGAATCGGATCCTCGCCGTCGCGGCCATGATCGTGATCCTGCTCGGCGCCGGGTGGATCGCGCTCCGGCCCCGCACCGCGACCGCGCTGGATGCGAATCGCATCGCCATCGCGCCGTTCGACGTGTTGGGCGGGCCGGAGCTCGCGTTGTGGCGCGAGGGCCTGGTCGACGTGCTGTCACGCAGCCTCGACGGCGCAGGGCCACTGCGCACCGTGTCGCCCACGCTCGTGGTGCGGCGTTGGAGCGGGCGGGCGGACGCGGGCTCCGCGCAGGCGCTGGGACGGCAGCTGGGCGCCCGGACAGTGTTGTTCGGCGGCCTGATCGCGGCCGGTGACTCGGTCCGGCTCACCGCCACCGTGCTCGACGTCCCCGGCCCCACCGTTCTCACCGAGATCGAGCTGCGCGAGCGCGCCGACCGTGTCGACCGGCTCGCCGATTCCCTGACGGTGCGCGTGCTGCGCGAGCTGGGCCGGACGCGGGCGATCGCCCTGGTGCGCAGCGCGTCGCTCGGCTCGCAGTCCCTGCCGGCGCTGAAGGCGTTCCTGCAGGGTGAACAGTTTCTGCGCCGCTCCGAATGGGACTCCGCGCTGGTCTACCACCAGCGGGCGATCGGTCTCGACAGCGGCTTCACGCTCGCCTGGAGCCACGCCGGCATGGCCGCCGGTTGGCAGCATTCGGCGGCAGACTCACTCTCACGCACGTATAAGCTGCAAGCCGGGGCGCTGAACCACGGCCTCGCTCCGCGTGAAAGCCTCATCGTCCAATCGGAGTCGCTGGCCGCGGTCGTCTACGGCGGACCCGTCCAGCTGGGGAACCGGATATGGGCAATGGGCCGGCGACTGGTCGGTACGCTCGATGAAGCGGTACGGCGCTACCCCAACGACCCCGAGCTGTGGTACATGTTGGGCGACGCGCGTTATCACGCCGGCGTGTATGCCGGTTTACAGCCACGCGCCAGCCTCGACGCGTTCGATCGCGCCATCCAGCTCGACTCTGCCTTTACGCCATCGTACGTGCACGCGATCCCCCTGAGCCTCGAGTTCGGTGGGACTCAGTCCGCCCGACGCTACGCCCAGGCGTTTCTGACGGCTGGAGCGATTGGCTCGTACGCACAGAGCACGGATCTCGTGGTCCGTTTGCTCGACCCGGCAACGCGCGCGGGCGCACTGCGCTACCTGGCCGACAGCGCAGATCCGCATCTGGTGCTGACGGTGGGAATCGCGCTCAGCCGCTGGACCGACTCAGCGGAGACGCTGGTTACCCTCATGCGGGCAGAGGCAGAAAAGGAAAAAGCGCAGGGCAAACCCAGCAATCTCGGTGTGTTCGCGTTCCCCGTCGCCCTCGCCAGCCGTGGCCATATGCACGAGGCGTACTCGCTCCCGACGCTTCCGGTGCTGCTGTCGCAGTTCATGCTCGCCGGTGCCGTGTCGCCTGATAGTGCCGCGAAGGTGGGACGCTCGTGGATCGGAAGGGTTGACGGGGGGACGCTCTTTGCGGCTCCATTACTCGCCGCAGCACGTGACACGGCGACGCTGGATCGCACGATTCGCTATGTGGACTCCGTCAGGCAGAATCCGCCGCCCCGCGCGCCGCCTATCACGCGGGATATGTTGTCGTATGTCGCCGTCGCGGCACACGCGTATGCGGCACTCGCCCGAGGCGATACGACACGGGCGCTCGCGCTCTTCGACTCGCGGCCCGACACGTCGTGCTTCGGCGCATGCTCAATCGATGATCTCGTCCACATTCAGCTCCTCGCCGCGCGCGGGCGGTACGCCCAGGCGGCGGCACGCCTGGAACGTCCGCAGCTGGGATTGTCGGGCTTCATCTTGCCGGTCGAAGTACTGCGAGCATTGGAACGCGGGCGCGTAAACGAGCACCTGGGAAACCGCGACCTGGCCATTGCCGGCTACGGTTTCGTGGTCCGCGCGTGGCGCAATCCGGATCCGGAGCTGCAGCCCTATGTGGCGGAGGCGCGTGCCGCGCTGGCGCGGCTCAGTGGGGAGAAGGCATCGAGCGCGGCGTCTCCGTGATGGAGGACTTTGCGTCCGTGCCGCGCCCCGTCAGATCCATCGTCGAGCCATCCTTCAGCTTCGCTCGCACCATCCCGAAATAGAGATCGGGCACGACCCAGCCTTCATTCTGGTCGTTGGCACTCCGGACGTGCAACGCGCGGAATGATCCCGCCGGCACGGTCACCTGTTCCCATCCTACGACGGTCATCTCGAGACACTTGCCCGCGAGATCCGCCGCGAGGTTTTGGCCCATGCGCCCGCCCATCATGCGCACCATCTCATCGGGCATGCGCATGGCCGGTTCGTCGCCGCTCTTCACGATCAAGGCCCGCACCGCACCCGGTTGAAAGCCGAGTCCCGGCACGAGCATCTGGAAGACGTTCCGACCCTTCGGTCCCTTCTTGGGATCGTTCATCAGCATCTCATACCAGTAGTACGGCTGGCCTTCCACCGCTTCGGTACCGACCACGGCCATGCGCATCGTGGTGCCATCGCTGCGGCCACCGGTCCAGGTGTAGCTGGACCACTGCCCCACCCGCATCGGCCGATGCTGGAGGTCGTTGCAGAGCTGCTCCTTCGACTGCGCCGCGAGGGGCGCGGCCAGGACGAGGGCCAGCAGTGAGAGCGATTTGGCACGCATCACGGCACTCCGGGACAAGGAAGGGGGACAATTATACATTTCCCAGTGATTCACGCGACCGTGGCGGAACTGGCAGACGCGCCAGCCTTAGGAGCTGGTGGGGCAACCCGTGGGGGTTCGAGTCCCTCCGGTCGCACTGAAAAGCAAAGCGCGGACATGCAAAGACTAGGCAACTAGTTTTTGCAGGTCCTCATCCACTCACCCCTATTCCCTAGTAGTTAGATTTATTCCCCACATGCCCGAGATTCTTGTAAAGAAGACCAGAGCGGAACCTGGCGAAGCCTCCCTCGAGGTCACCATTCCGCCCGACAATGTGAAGGCGGCCGAGGACCGTGCCACCAGGGCCTACCAGCAGCGCGCCCGCCTGCCCGGCTTCCGGCAGGGCAAGGCCCCCGCCGCGGTGGTGCGCAAGAAATTCGCCGATGACATCCGGCAGGAAACGCTGCGCGAGCTGGTGCAGGAGAGCTGGCGCGTCGCGCAAAAGCAGGAAGAGCTCAAGCCCATCGCCGATCCCCACATCCACAATCTGAAATGGGAAGAAGGCGCTCCCGTCACGTTCGAATTCCACGTCGAGCTGAAGCCGGAGCTGAAGCTGCAGCGCCTCGGCGGCTTCCGTCTGACGCGGACGGTGCCGGCGGTGACGGCCGCCCAGGTCGATGCACAGCTCACCACGATGCGCGAACAGCGCGCCCCGTGGACCCCGGTCGCGGGCGAGAAGCCGCAGCTCAAGGACCTCGTCGACGTCATCATCGCGACGCGAGAAAACGGCGCGGAGAAGGACCCGCAGCCCTACCAGTTCGTCCTGGGCGAGGGGCGCGCCATTCCGGACGTGGAAGAGCGGGTCATGAGCCTGACGCCGGGCGAGTCGGTCGATGCCACCGTCCGCTTCCCCGATGACTTTGCCGAGGAAGCCAAGCGCGGGCAGACGCGCGACATCCGGGTCAGCTTGCGCGAGGTGAAGCGCCAACAGCTCCCACCGCTCGATGATGCGTTTGCCCGCGAAATGGGCGACTTCGAGTCGCTCGAGGCGCTCCGGGCTGCGGTCACCGCGGATCTCGGGAAAGAGGCGGAACGAGAGGCGGACGCGAAGCTGCGCTCCGAGCTCGTCGAGCAAATCGTCCAGGCGAACAACGTCGTCGCGCCGCGGCCGCTGGTCGAGCGCGTGCTCGGGGCGTACGCACAGGCCTACGAGATCCCCGAAGAGCGCTGGCAGCAGTTCGCGCAGGAATTCCACAGCATCGCCGAGTCGCAGGTGCGGCGCGACCTGGTGCTCGATGACGTCGTCGAGTCGCAGAACCTGCGGGCGACCGAAGCCGAGCTGGACCAGAAGATCCAGGAGCTCGCCGAGCGCCGGGGGGGCGGGATGACGGCGGCCCAGCTGTACGCGTCGCTGGAGAAAGCCAAGCGGCTCCGTGATGTCGCGCGGAGCATCACCGAGGAGAAGGTGTTCGCCTATCTCCTGTCGCAGTCCACCGTGGAGCAGACGTGATCGAGAACGAAAGCCACATCTATCCTCCGTACATCATCGAGCGCTCCAGCCGTGGCGAGCGCACCTACGACATCTTCAGCCGCCTGCTGATGGACCGCATCGTGTTCCTCGGCACGTCCATCACCGACGATGTCGCCAACATCATCATCGCGCAGCTGCTGTTTCTGGATGCCGATAACCCCGAACGAGACATTTACCTGTACGTGAATTCCCCAGGTGGTCTCGTCTCCTCGGGCATGGCGATTTACGACACGATGCAGTTCCTGCGTGCCCCGGTGAACACGATCTGCATGGGCATGGCCGCCTCGATGGGGTCGTTCCTGCTCACCGCCGGCCGCAAAGGCAAGCGGTCAGCGTTACCCCACGCGCGCATCATGATGCACCAGCCGTCCGGCGGTACCCAGGGCACGGCGTCGGACATCGAGATCCAGGCGCGGGAGATCCTGTTCCTGCGCCGCAAGCTCAACGAGCTGTATGCCAAGCACACCGGCAAAACCGTCGAATCAATCGAAAAGGACATGGACCGCGACCGCTTCATGTCGGCCGAAGAGGCGAAAGAGTACGGGTTGATCGATCACGTCATCTCCAACTTCGAGGAAATCAAGGAAGACGGGAAGGCAAAGAAGTGATCCCTTGCGCCGCTCCACCGGCTTTCCCATACTAGAAGACGATGTCTCACGACAAGCATCTCCGCTGCTCGTTTTGCGGTAAATCCAAGGATTCCGTCCGGAAATTCATCTCCGGGCCGTCGGTCTACATCTGCAATGAGTGCATCGCGCTCTGCAATGAGATCCTGGCGGAGGACGAAGAGCGCGAAGTCGCGGAAGCCATCACGCAGGTCCCCACGCCCGCCGAAATCAAGGACGTGCTGGACCAATACGTGATCGGGCAGGACCGCGCCAAGAAGACGCTCGCGGTCGCCGTCTACAACCACTACAAACGGATCAACTCCCACTCGGGTCGCGATACCGAAGTCGAGCTCGATAAGAGCAACATCCTCCTGATCGGCCCAACCGGAGTCGGGAAAACGCTGCTGGCGCAGACGCTGGCGCGCATTCTTGATGTGCCGTTCACGATCGCCGACGCCACCACCCTGACCGAAGCCGGCTACGTGGGTGAGGACGTCGAGAACATCCTGGTGCGCCTGCTGCAATCCGCCGATTTCAACGTTTCCGAGGCCGAGCGGGGCATCGTCTATATCGACGAGATCGACAAGATCGCGCGCAAGTCAGAGAACCCCAGCATCACGCGCGACGTCTCGGGCGAAGGTGTGCAGCAGGCGCTGCTCAAGATCCTGGAAGGCACGGTGGCGAGCGTGCCGCCGCAGGGCGGCCGCAAGCACCCGCAGCAGGAATACATCCAGGTCAACACCAAGGACATCCTCTTCATCTGCGGCGGCGCGTTCGACGGTCTCGAGAAGATCATCGAGTCGCGCACCGGCCGCCGGCAGATCGGCTTTACCAAAGAGGAAGTCGCCGAGGGCGTCGCCGCCAAGCTCAAGAAGAACCCGTTCGTGGACGTCGAGCCGGACGATCTGCTGCGCTACGGCCTCATCCCCGAGCTGGTCGGCCGCCTCCCGGTCACCGTGCCGCTCGACGCGCTCGACGAGGACGCGCTGATCCGCATCCTCACCGAGCCGAAGAACGCGCTCGCCAAGCAGTATCAGAAGCTGTTCGACCTCGAGGACGTGCGGCTGACGCTCGAGAAGGACGCGCTGAAAGCGATCGCGGCGAAGGCGATGAAGCGCGGCACCGGCGCCAGAGGGTTACGCGCCATCCTCGAAGAGATGATGACGGAGATCATGTTCGAGCTGCCGAGCCGCGATGACGTGCGCGAGGTGGCCATCACCGCCGAGTGTGTCACGTCCGGCCGCGCGCCGCTCCTCGTGACCGAGCGTCCCCGCCAGAAGAAAGAAGCCTGATCCGGGTAGCGTTCGTCAGCCACCATTCTCACCTGAGAATGGGCGGGCAACGCAGCATGGCGCTGCTCATCGAACATCTCGACCGACACGTCGTAGAGCCGCTGGCGATTTGCCCTGAGCCTGGTGAGCTCACCGATCATCTCCTCGCGCTGGACTGCCCCGTCGTCCACATCCCGCTGTACCACATCAAGCCACGCACCCTGCTCCCGGTGTGGCGCTCGTCGCGCGCGATCCGCCGGGTGCTGCAGCAGCGTCGCGTCGACATCATCGCACCCGATGCGTCCCGCAACGCGCTCACTTGCGGCCTCGCCAAGCTGGGCACCCCCACGAAACTGGTCTGGTTCATCTGGCAGACCGCGCACTACAGCCTCGACCCGCTGCTCGAGCGATTGGCCGACGGCATGATCGGTGAGTCCAACGACGCCGGTCGTCGCTTTTCACGCCGCGCGCGGCAGCGCGGCAAGTACGCGACGATCCGGGGCGGATCGGATCTCCGGCAGTTCCAGCCCCCCGCCGGCAGCGACCGCCGCGCCGCGCGTACGGCACTGGGGCTGCCCCACGACCGCTTCATGCTGCTCTTCGTCGGCCAGATAAACCGTCCCAAGGGAGTGCTCGACATCGTGGACAGCGTGTGCCTGCTGCGCCGCGAGCTCCCGAACGACCGCATGCCCTTGCTGCTGCTCATCGGTACTCCCGATCCCCCGGAGATCCTCGAAGAGATCGGTCGGCGCGCGGCCGCGGGCGGGGCGGCATCGGACGTCCGCGTTCTCCCGCAACAACAGCATATCGAGCGCTGGATGCAGGCGACGGACCTCCTGATCAGCGGGTCCCATCAGGACACCGAGGGCATGTCGCGCGTGCTGCACGAGGCGATGGCCTGCGGCGCGGTGCCCATCGCGACCAACATTCGTGGAAACCGCGAGGCCCTGACGCCCGAGACCGGCATCCTCGTCGCGGAGCGCGCGCCCGCGGAGCTGGCCCGCGCCGTGGTCGAGCTTGCCGGCGATCCCGCGCGCCTCACCGCCATGCGCGCAGCGGCCGCGCAGCGCGCGCGCGACCTGTTCGACGTCACATCGTACGCGCGCAACGTGACGCGCTTCTACCTGAACGTACTGGGACGCGCGTCCTGAGGTTCGTCGGTTCGTTTCCGCGGGCCGACGTGGCCCTCGATCCGCCGCTTCCCGAGGTGGCGCTCATCGGCCGATCCAATGTGGGCAAGTCGTCGCTGCTCAACGCGCTGGTGGGACGACGGATCGCGAAGACGTCGGGGACGCCGGGCAAGACGCGGGCGCTGAACGTCTTCCTGATCGGCGGGGCGTACTACTTTCTCGACCTGCCGGGATACGGCTACGCGCGCGCCGGCAAGGCGCAACGCGCCGCGTTCCGGGGCCTGCTCAAGCATGCCTTGCTGCGGCAGCGGCTGCGCGGCGTCGTCTGGCTGCTCGACATCCGCCATCCCCCCTCGACTGACGATCGGGCGATGCAGGACGTATTAGTAGAAGGGGAAACCCACGTGCTCGCGGCGCTGACGAAAGGCGATAAGCTTTCGACGGGACAGCGGCGCACCCGCGAACGCGAGCTGCGTGAAGCGCTGGGGCTGCCGGAGGATCAGGTGGTGGTGACGAGCGCCGACGTCGTCATGCGGTTCAGCACCGGCACGATCGAGATCCAGGTCCTGCCGCTCGACGAGCAGCTGATCCGCCTCCTCGCACCCGACACCTACCGCTCGCTCTCCCAGCTCGTGCAGAGTCGGGCCGCCGACATCGCCGATGCCGCGGGCCGCGGCGCAACGCAGAATCCGACTCTGGTCATGGTGACGTTTCTCGGCGTCGTTCCCGATGCTCGTTTCAATCCCGAAGACCTCAACATCACCTCCCGCGGCCGGCTGTTTCGCCCGATCGGCATCGTGGCGCTGTCCCCGACGTGGAGCTCCTTCCAGCTCGACGCGCGGCAGCAGGCGGTTGCGATCTACCTGTTCGAGCCGGGCATCAGCGTCCGCGAGCAGCTCACGGTCAGCTACCAGGGGCTCGCGACCGACGCCTGGAGCCGCTCGTTGCGGCTGCTCGATCAGGAGCGCGCGCGCGTCAAGGCGCGCGCGCAGCTGGAAGCGAAACCCGATTCTGGAGGGACGTAGTCCACCGCACGCCCGCGGAGTCCGCGCAGACGACGTTCATGGCCCTCCCCAGTACCAACACGCTGTCACAGCTCAACGCCACAAGCGCCGCCGACCAGGCGGCGGCCGTCACACCGTCCGCGGCGAGCACGGTAACGGACTGCGGGCGGAGCGCGCTGGTGCTGATGGATCCGCTGCGCCACTCGACGGTCGCCAGCATGCGCAGCGAATTGGCGGGATCCGGAATGCCCACCGAGCGTCGCGTGGCCGGGCCGATCCAGAGGTACTGGGCGCCCAGGGCCAGCAGCGCGCTGTCGACGGCGGGCGCGAGCACCTGCGCCGCACGGTCGAGCGCGTACCCGGCCACGAAACTGTCGGCGCTGAGGGCGACGCCCCCTCCCGTACGCCGGGGCATGTCGCGCGCCGCCGAATCGAGCGGCGCGATCCGCACGCGGCGATGCAGCAGCGAATCGAGGCGATCGACCGCAGCGTGCGCCGCGGCCAACGCGCGGGCCACACGCGCGGTATCAGGGCTCCATGCCGCCGCCGACAGCATCGCGCCCAGCTCGGGCCACACGCGCGACACGGCCGGGCGTGGCTCCGCGCGGCAACTCGCGAGGCTCAGGCAGAGCAGAAGATTGATTCTCAAGTGGGATTGGTGAATATAGATGCGCATGGACCTGGTGCGACAACACCCGTTGCTGTTCGCCGCCCTCGCCCTGATCATGCTCGGCGTCGGCGGCGTACTGTGGCGCCTGCGGCAGCGGTTGCTCCGCTCCGAGCAGGAGCGGCGGCGCGCGGCGGAGGAGCTCAATCGCCGCCTGTCCGAGCTGTTCTCGCTCCAGGAGCTGTCGTACGTCCTGTCGGATTCGCTGGAGCTCGATCGCATCGTCGAGCAGGTGGCGCGCTACGCCGTTCGCTTCCTCGACGCCCAGGGCGCGCTGCTGGCGCTGGTCGGGGAAGGGCCCAACGATCCCCTGCGTGTCGCGGCGGCCGAAGGTACGCTCGCCGCGCTGCGCGGGCGCAAGATCCCCGCGAACGACGTCGGGCTGGTCGCCCGCTCCACCGGGCGTGAGCACCTCGAGCTGGTACGCAATTCGGGGCCCGAGCCCACCGCGATCGTCGGAGACGTTCAGGCAGCCTCGGCCGCCGCGGTGCCGCTGCGCTCGCACGGGGCGGTGATCGGGACGCTCGTGATCGCCGACCCGCGCGCAGGCGTGTTCGTCCCCGAGGACATCCGCCTGCTCTCGACCCTGGCGACGCACGCCGCGGTCGTCATTGCCAACGCGCGTTTCTTCGAGATGGTGCGGCGCGCCAAGGAGCAGTGGGAGACGGCGTTCGACGCCTTGAGCGAAGGCATCGCAGTGGTGGACGACGAGGGCCGCGTGCGCCGGGCGAACCGTGCGCTCGCCGACCTGCTGGGTGCGCCGCTGCCCAACGTGGTCGGCGTGCACCTCGGCGCCGCGCTGCTCGGCAAGTCGCACGCGCTGCTCGAGCTGCTCGACGCCGCCCGGCGCGGCGACCGCCCCGCCCCGCTGATCGCGCGCTCCGAGCAGCTGCGGCGAACCGTCCGCGTCAACGCCGCGCTCATCTCCGGCGCGACGCCCGAGCAGAGCGTGGTGGTGCTGATCGAGGACGTCACCGAGCAGCAGGCGCTGGAGACGCAGCTCGTGCAGAGCGAGAAGCTCGCCGCGGTCGGCCAGCTCGTGTCGGGCGTCGCGCACGAGCTCAACAATCCGCTCACGTCGATCGCCGGACTGTCGGAGTTTCTGCTCGAGCAGAAGGAGTTCGGCAAGAAAGACCGCGGGCACCTGCAGGTGATTCAGGAGCAGGCCGAGCGGGCGGGGCGCATCGTTCGCAATCTGCTCACCTTCGCGCGCAAGGGATCGGCGGAGCGCGTTCCCGTGGACCTGAACGACGTGATCCGGCGGACGCTGGCGCTCACGGCATACGAGCTGAAGCTCAAGGACGTCACCGTGGAGCGTGAGCTGAGCGGCGCGTTGCCCGAGGTGTTCGGCGATCGGCATGGATTGCAGCAGGTCGTCCTCAATCTCGTGACCAATGCGGCGCACGCGGTGGCGGACAATCCGCGGGAGCGGCCCCGGGAAATCACGGTCTCGACGTGGTTCGACGGCCAGGTGCATCTGCGGGTCGCGGACACCGGGGCCGGCATCTCGGACGAGATCGCGCAAAGCATCTTCACGCCGTTCTTCACCACGAAGGAGCCGGGCAAGGGGACGGGCCTCGGCCTGTCGATCACATACTCGATCGTGGAAAGCCACGGTGGGCAGATCTCGCTCGAACCCCACGGGCCGCGCGGCGGGGCGGCGTTCCGCGTCGATCTGCCGCCGGCGCCGGCGGACGCCGTGCGGCCGGCACTGACGCCCGCCCACGGCACGCCGGCCGTCAACGCCGGGGGGGCGGGGGGGGCGCCGGCGGTGAAGCGCACCATCCTCCTGGTGGACGGCGATCCCGCCGTGCAGCGCACCATCAAGGCGCTGTTCGCGCGGGACGGTCATGACGTGGAAGTCGCGGGCGATCCGCAGCACGCGCTCGATCTCGCGCAGCGCGGCAGCTTCGACCTGGTGATCACGGATGCGCGCGCGATGGCGCCCGGGAAACGCGGCGTGCTGCTGGCGGAGGAATTGGTGACGACGCTGCCGGCGCTGCGGGATCGCATCATCGTCGCCACCGGAGACGTGCGCCCGGCCACGGAAGAGACGCTCGCGCGTCTCGGCGTGCGCTACGTGCGCAAGCCTTTCAACCTGCGCGATCTGCGCGTCGAGGCGGCGCGCTTGTGGGAGGCCACGGCGCTGTCGTAGGCTTCCGACGGCCAGCCGTACGTCCCGAGGTTGACGGCTCCACCGGGCGCGAACCGCACGCCCTCACGCAACAGCAGCGCGCGCTGCAGCACGGCGCTGTGATCCTGACCCGAAAACGAAATCCGGCCCGCCGCGTTGATGACGCGCCACCACGGCACATCGTTGTCTTCGGGGAGTGCGGAGAGCGCCCATCCGACCGTGCGCGCGGCGCCGGGCCGGCCCGCGAGCCGCGCGATGATGCCGTACGTCGCCACCCGTCCCTTGGGGATGTGACGGACCACGCGGTAGATCCGATGATAGAATGGATTCACAAGGGAGCCCGCTACTAGCTTACTCGCAGGACATCTTCCAGCAAGCCCGCGTCCCCACCCCCCACTATTGACAAAATGTCCTCCACCGCTCTGCGCTCGCGCGGCCAGGCGAAGCGGCGCGCGGCGTCCGCGATGCGCAGCCACTCGGCGCGATCATGCTCCGCCGACGTTTGTACCGTCGCGCCGGGCGCGACGAACGCCGCGAACACCGGAATGAGCGCCACCTCATCGCTACGGTGCTGATAAAACGCCTCGGTGCGGCTCAGATTGTAGAATTTTTCCGGCGTGAGCCCCGTTTCTTCGCGCAGCTCGCGCAGCGACGCCTGCACCGGCGTCTCGCCCGGCTCGATCGTGCCGTGCACGGTCTCCCATGATCCCGGATTGCGGCCGGCGGGGCCGCGGCGCAACGCGAGCACCTCGAGTCGCTCGCCGGCGCCGCGCAGCGCGTACGTGTCCACGAAGCTGACGCGGACGGAAGTCAACTAACGGCGTCTGCCGAGCACCGCTTCGAGCCGCGCCGAGAGCGCGCGAGCGCGGAAGGGCTTGGTGAGAAAGTCGTCGGCGCCGAGCTCGAAGACGCGGACCTCGTTGTCCTCGTCGCCCTTCGCCGTCAGCACGATGACGGGAATGTTGGCGGTCGCCGGACGCGACCGCAGATGGGACAGCACGCCGTACCCGTCAAGGCCCGGAAGATTGAGATCGAGCACGATGATGTCGGGCCCCACGCGATCGACCTGGTCGAGCGCCTGGACGCCGTCGCGGGCTTCCGTCACGACGTAGCCGTCACGCTCCAGCAGATCCTTCATGACTTTGCGGAGGCTGTCTTCGTCATCGACGAGCAGCACCTTCGACGCCGGCTGGCCGTACGCACCGGAGCGCCGCGCGGGAGGCGTGGCGTGCTCCTCGAGGAGATCGAAATGGGTCGAGACCGGAGTGGCCGGCTCGGGCGGTTCCGTAAAGCGCAGCGCCGCAGCGCCGCCGGACAGCCGCGCGGCGCCCGACACCCGGGCGGGGGCTCTCTCCGCGGGCGGCGGGGCCTCCTCCTCGGCCGGGATGTCCACCACGCGCGTCAGCTCTTCGATCGTGGACTCGCCGCGCGTCACGTGCGCCAGCCCCGAATCCCACAGCGATTTCATGCCGCCGCGCTTGGCGGCGTCGGCGATCTTGTCCGCCGCTTCGCCCGCGGCGATCAACCGCTCCAGCTCCGCCGTCATCGTGAGGATTTCGAGGATCGAGAACCGCCCCCGGTACCCGGTCATCGCGCAGTCGGGGCAGCCCGCGTGACGGTACAGCGGCGTGCCTGCCGGAATCCAGCGCCGCAGCCGCTCGGGCGGCGCTTCCATCCAGACTTCCTTGCAGGTGGGGCACAGCTTGCGCATCAGGCGCTGCGCCACGACGCCGCGCAGCGAGGCCGCGATCTTGTACGCCTCGACGCCGATGTCCACGAGCCGCGTGACCGCGTTCGCGGCATCGTTGGTGTGGAGTGTCGAGAGCACGAGGTGCCCGGTGAGCGAGGCTTGCACGGCGATCTGCGCGGTCTCTTTGTCGCGGATTTCGCCGACGAGCACGACGTTGGGGTCCTGGCGCAGGATCGATCGCAACGCCGCGGCGAACGTCAGTCCCGCCTTCTCCTGCACTTGGACCTGCACGATGCCTTGCATCCGGTATTCGACGGGATCTTCGACCGTGACGATGTTGACGCCTTCGCTCTTGATCTGGTTGATGCAGGAGTAGAGCGTCGTCGTTTTGCCCGAACCGGTCGGTCCGGTGACCAGCAGGATACCCTCGTGGTTCTCGAGCAGCCGCTTGATCGCTTCCGCTTCACCCGCGTTGAGACCGAGCGTGTCGAGCGATTTGACCGTGGCGCGAGAATCGAGGATGCGGATCACGACTTTCTCGCCGAGCTGGGCCGGCAGCGTCGAGACGCGCAGGTCGATCGGCTGGCCGTTCACCGCGACGCGCGCGCGGCCGTCCTGCGGCCGCAGGCGATCGGCGATGTCGAGCGACGACATGATCTTGATGCGCGAGATGAGCGGCAGCCCGGCCTGGCGCGGGATCTTCATGACCTGGCGCAGTACGCCGTCGATGCGGTACCGCACCGCCACGCCGCCTTCTTCCGGCTCCACGTGGATGTCGCTCGCGCGCGACAGGATGCCTTCCGAGATGATCATGTCCACGAGACGCACGACCGGTTTCTGGCTGGCATCCGCCTCGGAGATGTTGAGCTCTTCCGGCGCCGGCGCATCGGAGAGCGTCGTCAACACCTCCTGATCGCCCATCCCCTCGAGCAGCTTGTTGATCGCCTTCTCGGGCTTGTACATCTCGTCCAGCTTCTCGCTGATCTTGGACGGGGCGAGCAGGAACAGGCGGATCTCGCGCGCGGTCGCAAACGCCAACGCCTTTTCGGCGTCGAGATCGAACGGGTTTGCGGTCGCGAGCTCGAGGTAGGAGTCGGTGAGCCGCAGCGGCAGTACGCGATAGCGCCGGGCGAGCTGCTCCGGGACGCCCGCGCGCACCGTGGGATCGATCCTGGACGGGTCGGCGAGCTTGAGGCGGAAGCGGTGCGACAGCTTCTCGATGATCTCGGCGTCGGTCGCGATCTTGTCGGCGACGATGCACTCCCAGAGCGTGCGGCCGGACTCCGACTTCTCCCGCATGCTCTGGAGCAGCTCGGGAGTGATCAGGCCCTCGAGGGACTGGGCCAGCCATTCGTCGGGGAACGCGGTCACTGCCATGAGGCAGCCTCCAAGGTAGTTCCTCGCCGTCTGGGCGCCTAGACGTCTAGTCTACAGGATGTCCCAAAAATCGCGGGTCACATCGAAGGCAACGTGGATGCGACGGGACTGCACGCCATATCCCGCTTCCACGCGAAACAACCCCAGCCACTCGGCGCCGAGTCCGAGCGTGGCGCGCGTGCCCGGCGTGGCCCGCCAGGGCGTCCCGGGAATCGGCTCCGCGACCCAGCCCAACGCCGCGTACGGTGTGAGCGTGATGGTGGAGGGCGTGCGGGCGGGTCCCGCACTGAGGCGCAAGAAGGGGACGGCTGTGCGCCACTCGACGTGCAGCAGCGCGGCCCGCCGCCCGCCCCAGCTGCGGAATCCGTCTCCCAACAAGGTGCCGCGGCCGCCCAGCACGAACGCGCGATGGGGCAGCAAGCCGTCGCTCGCCAGACCGAATTGCACGCGCGTCAGTATCCGGCTCGCGCCGAGCGGCACGAGCACGTGCGCCGCACCGCTGACGCGCGCGTAGTGGTTGCCAACCTCCAGCGTCGTCTCGCCCGCGACGTCGCGGCGGACCGCGAATCCTTCGCTGCGGCGCCGCACCGTCAGCGTGCCGGCGGTGTTGTGTCCGTCGCGCACCGGCGGGTTGAGCCGATACTGTCCCGTCGCCGGCGCGGCACGGACCGCGAGCGACGCGATGCGCTCGTGGGCGGCGGCGAGATGCCACTCGCCGCGCGCGCCGATCCCGCGCCGCATCCCCAGCCGTACGCCGGTCGCGCGATAGTAATCCCCGTAATCGTCGCCGAACTCCTGCGACGCGATCGAATTCAGCAGCGGAGCGATCACGGGCGCGTCGCCGATGTCGCGCACCTGGCGGTATCCCGCCAGCTCCAGACCGTCCATGGACGTGATGGCGACGATTCCCTTGCCGGCTCGGTCGGCAAACCCGTAACTGCCGAGTCCGCGGACTTCGAACCCGTCATCGGGCGTGCGCCACACGAACCCCGCGCCGGCCGCGAGCCCCTCCACACGATTGACGTGCACCAGCTCGCTCAGCGACCGGGCGCCGAGGCGTTGGCGTTTGAGGCCCGTGAGGGCGCGGCGGCCGGCAATGCGGCTGACCTCTGCACGGACTCGTCGCAGGTCATTCTGCCGCACGGGCTCCGCGATGTCCTGGATCGCGGCACTCAACGGGCCAGGCCAGGGGAACGAGTCGCGCTCCGCTTTGGGCAGTGCCGTGATTTCTTCACCGCGGAACCAGCTCGCGGCGAGGCCGAGGTTGAACACGTAGCCGTCGATCTCCCACCGCCCGCGGATGATGCCGCGTGCCGGGATATCGAGCCACGTGGCCCGGCGGCGAATCTCGATCTCCTGGCGGTAGGGGAGCCAGAAGCGGCCTTCCCAGAGGGCGTTGTCCAGCACGATGCTGACGTCTTCGAGCTGGGCATCGAGATACGACGTGGGCGTGAAATTGAACGCCATGCGGACGAGCTCCGCGGATTCGAGATCCACGTACAGCGTGCCGACGATGGCCGCGGTGTTGAAGTTCTTCGGCCGCACCCGCAGCGCCGCGACGCGTACCGCACGCTGTGGCAGCACAATCGTGGTGGTATCACCCAGCGCAAAGTCATAGAGATCGATGCCGCCCCCCCCCGCCCCTCCCGGGGCCAGCGGATGCGGCACGTCCCGCACTTCGTCGCCCTCGCCGAGCCGGATGGCGCTGCCGAAATTATTCTGCACAATGCCGAGGTGATCGCGGTGGTAATTGATGTCGGTGGGGAGCTCGGCGCGGTCGCGCCAGCCGATGATGCGCTGCTTGCTGAGCTCGGGCGCCTTCCAGTACACTTCCAGCTCCAGTTGATCCGCTTTCACGAGCCGCGGCGGTTCGGTGAGCCCTTCGCCGAACTGCCCGAGGAAAAAGAGAAATCCGTGAGCCTGGGCCTTGTAGTCGCGCAACGCGGTATCGCTCGCGGCGTGCGCTCGCCGCTCGATCGCGCGCCGCGCCAGGGCCAGCGCCGAGTCGCTGTTCCAGGCCTGGGCGACCGCCCCGGCCGGCACGACGATGAGCAACAGCGCGGCGGACCATCGCATGGCGAAATCTAGATGATCGATCCACGCGACGCATTCCTCGAGCGCGCCAAACACAGCGCGGGGGGGATCGTGCCGGTGATTCGCGAGGTCATCACCGATGCCGATACGCCGGTCGCGGCCTTCGCGAAGATCGCGCGGCCGCCGTTCGCGTTTCTGCTCGAATCACTCGTCGGTGGTGAGCGCTGGGCGCGCTACACGTTCCTCGGCACCGAGCCGCGGGAAGCGTGGCGCTATCGGGGCACGCGTATCGACCGCTGGACACCGGCCAGCGGGTGGGCACCCGCAGGAGAAACGCAGGAGCCGATCGCGCATCTCGCCGACCGCATGCGCGCGTTGCCCAGCGTCGCGGTCCCGGGATTGCCCCGGTTCGCCGGCGGCGCCGTGGGATATCTCGGCTACGACGTCGTGCGCTCCATCGAGCGCCTTCCCAACGCGCCGCCGGACACGCTCGGCGTGCCCGATGCGATCGTCATGATCGCCGATTCGCTCGTGATCCTCGACAACGTCTTCGGGCGGGCCATCGTGGTGGCGAACGTCGAGGTACCGGCCGGTGCCACGCCGGCGCAGCGGCTGCGCCTGTACGAGTCGGCGCAGGAGCGGCTCGACACGTTGATCGGCCGGCTCGGCGCAACGCACCAGCTCGCGCCGCTGATGCTCGAGGGCGACGACCGAGCGCTGCCGACCGAATCAACATACCCCCGCGCGGCGTTCGAGCGCGACGTCGCGAAGATCCGGGAGTACATCGCCGCGGGCGACGTGTTCCAGGCCGTGTTGTCGCGCCGCCAGGTCGTCCCCGGCGCTGTCGATCCGCTGCGTCTGTATCGCTACCTGCGCGCTCTGAATCCCGCGCCGTACCTCTTCTATCTCGCCCTCGACGACGTCACGTTCGTGGGGAGCTCGCCGGAGGTGCTGGTGCGCGTCGAAGGTGAGGAGGTCACGGTGCGGCCGATCGCCGGCACGCGGCCGCGCGGCGCCACGCCCGAGGAGGACGAGGAGCTCGCGACGTCGTTGCGCGCCGACGCGAAGGAGCTGGCCGAACACCGCATGCTCGTCGATCTCGGCCGCAACGACATCGGTCGCGTGGCGCGGTATGGAACGGTGCGGGTGACGGAATCGCTGCAGATCGAGCGGTACTCCCATGTCCAGCACCT
>WNGF01002951.1_pt1 | contig 62328 bp, 68 predicted proteins | sample 5400641 | NCBI WGS metagenome assembly WNGF01 (sample SAMN13153371, study PRJNA577476) | soil metagenome | isolation source: 80 cm soil or saprolite under grassland replicate 2 | place: USA:California | collected 2016-06-15
ACCTCAGCGAAGCGGAGACTACAGCGGAAACGGCGCTGCGCTTCGCCCAACGGCACGGTGAGCGAGGCAACGAGGCCTGGATCCACTGGCTGCTCGGCCACGCGATGGCCGAGCACGGTGAGCGTGACGCGGCCACTCGCCGCTTCGAGATGGCCCATGGGCTCGCAGGCCAGCTCGGCATGCGCCCCCTCGTCGCCCACTGCCACCTCGGTCTCGGCAAGCTCTACCGGCGCACCGGCGAGCGGGAGCAAGCCCAGGAGCACCTCACCACCGCGACGACGATGTACCGCGAGATGGACATGCGCTTCTGGCTCGAGACGGTAGAGGCGGAGATGAAGGAACTGGAATGAATAGGCGCGACTTCATCAGCATGCTTGCTAGCGGCCTCCTGACCGCGCCGGTCGCCGCCGAGGCACAGCCAACGGGAAAGGTTCACCGGGTCGGCGTGATCCTCACAACATCTCCGCTCGCCGAGATGGCCGGACCTGAGCCCGCCCACCCCCCACCAGAGCGTTCGTGCAGGGCTTGCGTGCCCGCGGCTACGTAGAAGGGCAGAACCTCATCCTGGAGCGCCGGTCGGCCGAGGGACGCTTCGAGCGATTCGGCGATATCGTCGCCGAGCTGATCCGCCTCAAAGCGGACGTGATCGTGACCGTCGGTGACCGGATGGCGCGGGCAGCCAAGGCGGTGACCCCTACCGTTCCCATCGTCATGGTAGCCAGCATCGATCCCGTGGGCGAGGGGATCGTTCAGAGCCTCGCGCGACCCGGCGGCAACATCACGGGGCTCACGTTTGTTGTAGGGCCGGAGATCGCGGCCAAGCGCCTCGAGCTCTTGAAAGAGATGCTGCCCGGAGTCTCTCGCGTCGCCTACCTTGCCAGCAGGGAAGAGAAAGACTGGGAGAGCCCGGGGGGGAGGAGCGTTCGGACGGCCGCGCAGGCCCTGGGCGTGACGCTGGTGCTCGCCGAATTCACCCCCCACCAGTACACCGACGCCTTCACGCTGATCAGCCGTGGCCGGGCGGACGCGCTCTTCGTCTCGTCGGGCGCGGCAGCCTACGCCGATCGAAGTCCCATCGTCGACTTCGCGAACCGGACTCGGCTGCCAAGCGTCTTCGCCTACCGGGAGTCGATCAACCTCGGGGGTTTAATGTCCTATGGAGTGGGCGTGGCTGACCTTTTCCGTCGCGCCGCCGGCTACGTGGACAAGATCCTCAAGGGCGCCAAGCCTGCTGACTTACCCGTCGAACAGCCCACCAAGTTCGAGCTGGTCATCAACCTGAAGACCGCTAAGGCGTTGGGACTGACGATTCCCCAATCGCTGCTGGTGAGGGCGGATGAGTTGATTCAGTAAGAGCGGGATGTTTGTGCCCAAACTGTGCCCACCTCCAGCGCACTCGGGCGCATTCCAGGGCATTCCAGCGCAGGACGCCGTCCTGAGCTTTTCCTTACGCGGTAAACATTTTTGCGGACTTGCACGCGTCGTGGTCTAGGACTGAAAATCCTGGTGTCGGCGGTTCAATCCCGTCCCTGCCCACCATTTCTTTCCAACGGGTTGCCCACCTCGAGTTCTTCTTAGAACTGAGTTTGTGCCCAGACTTGTGCCCAACTCGGGCTCGCTCGGGCGCATTTCAGCGTGCGACTAGACTCTGCTGTGGCCTAGAGCAATACTTACGCCTGCGAGGGAGTCATCCATGCCCAAGCGCGGGAAGACCAAACGAAAACTCAAACCGAAGCCGAAGCCAAAACCCAAAGGCAGGCACAAGCCCAACCCCGAGGCGCCTCCCAAGAAGAAGCGTCCCGGCATCAAAGCATATATTCCCAAACACAGGAAGCACCGGACACATCCGAGTGTTGCGGGGTGGCTGCTGCAACACCCGAACGTGGCGGGGGCGATCAAGTGGCAGAGCCAGCCGGCCAGCATGAGCAACGCCTACGCGCCACCGACTGACAGCGACAAGGTCTCGTGGTCGAACTGGACGCCCAGTCAGAAGGCTGAGCTGAACCAGGCGTGTCTTAAGACCTACTTCTGGTTCGGCGGAGGCGCGCATCAGGTGCAGATGGACCCTAACGGCCTCACCGACCAGCCCGTGAACGTGCAGGCAGACGTGGCGAAGGACGATGTCACGGCGCTCGAGGACGTGAGCCCAGCCTACATGTGGAAGCTGTACCTGGCCCACGTGGGGTTTTCCCTTGCGGCGGAGCTCAGGGGCCAGCTCCCCTGGAGCATTACCGGCTACAGCGAGGAGAGTCTCCGCTATCTGTTCGACAGCACGACGATGGCCTGGAACATCTTCGGGTCGCACTACGGGATGGGCACGTACAACGTCAACCTTCCCGTCAAGCGCGCCGACAATCGGCCGAAGACGGCGTTTGCGCCGCCGAAGTGGACCTATCCGTTCCTGAAGCAGACGGGGCTCGTCGGCACGACCCGACTCGAGACCATCGGCAAGGTGCTGGAGTGGATGCGACAGAATCTCGCCCACTTCTACGGCCCGGACACGTATGGGAACTGTTTCGCGGTGTGGCAATACCGGGGATATCCGCCGCTGTCGAAGATCGTCAACGGGACGATCGACAGCAACAATCCAAACGACGGACTGCAGCACTGGACGGCCGGGTGCCACGGGAGCGTTGGTTTCCTCAACGCGGTGCTGCGCGTGGTGAACATTCCGGTGCAGCCCATCTGGGTCTGCGGACATGAGCTCGTGTATTTCATGACTGAGAACTTGTACCTGGATCATGGCGATGACCCGTACAACGCCAACGTCAAGAACTCGACCTCACCGATCCTGTCGCTCCTCATCGACGAAGCGACATACAAGGCCTGGTTTACCAGTGACCTGACGGTGAACATCACCAACGCTCTCAGCCCCGCCTGCGCGAATATTGGGCGGCGGGCCGCCGAGTTTCAGTGACCAGGTGACGCCGCCGTGACCACCTTGAGGAGCATGGCCTGGGTCGTCGCGCTGACACTCTCCCTGAGCGCGTGCAGGATGCCCTACATCCCGGGCCTGACCTCGCCCCTGCCCGCTGCCGGCGTGACGCTCAAGGATCCCAGCGGCCGCGTGGTGGGGAGCGCCGTGTTTCTACAGGAAGGTGACGGAGTCCGTGTTCTGCTCGATCTCAAGGGTGTCACGCCGGGCACCAAAGCTGTCCACATCCACGAGGTGGGACAATGTGATGCGCCGAACTTCGACTCCGCTGGCGCCCACTTCAACCCGAAGAAGGGCGAGCACGGCACCGAGAACCCACGCGGGCCTCACGCGGGCGATCTCCCCAATATCACCGTGGACGCCACAGGCCGTGGCCACCTCGAGGTCACCAATCCCCGCGTGACCCTCGAACGCGGGTCGGCCTCGCTGCTCAATGGCAGGGGGGCCGCCCTCGTCGTGCACGAGGGCCCCGATGACATGCGCACCGATCCGGACGGCAACAGCGGCCCCCGCATCGCGTGCGGGGTCGTCGTGCGCGGTGGCTAGGGTCGGCTGAAGCGGGCATACGAGGAGCGGTAAGTGTTTCCAAGACAAGCCAACCTCCAGGTCTGGCCGAGCCTGCCACTCGAGGAATGGAGGGACACCTGCGCCACCCTCCACATGTGGACGCAGATCGTCGGCAAGACCCGCCTCGCGCTCAGCCCGAAGGAGAATCACTGGTGGCATGTGGCGCTCTATGTCACCGCGCGCGGACTCACGACGACGCCCATTCCGCACGGGGCAAGGCTGTTCGAGGTGGCATTCGACTTCGTCGACCACCGGCTGACGGTCTTGACGAGCGACGGCGAGACGCGGGGCATCCCGCTCGGTCCACGATCGGTGGCGGACTTCTATCGGCAGTACATGGCCGTTCTCGACGACCTGGGCCTTTCGGTGCGCTTCCGGGCGGTACCGGACGAGGTGGACCACCCAATCCCCTTCGCGGAGGACCGTCAGCACGCATCCTATGAGCCCGAACAGGCGAACCGCTTCTGGCGCGTCCTGCTCCAGGCCGACCGGATCCTCAAGCGGTTTCGCGGACGCTTTCTCGGCAAGTCCAGCCCCGTGCACTTTTTTTGGGGCAGCTTCGACCTTGCGCTCACGCGCTTCTCGGGCCGGCGCGCGCCCGCGCGGCCGGGCGCCGACCGCATGATGCAAGAGGCGACCTCGCACGAGGAGATCAGCGTCGGCTTCTGGCCGGGGAGCGGCTCGGTGCAGGAACCCGCATTCTACGCGTACGCGGCGCCGGAGCCGCCTGGCTTCGCGGCGGCGAGAGTCGAACCGCAGGCCGCGCAATACCACCAAGAGATCTCGAACTTCATCCTGCCCTACGAGAGCGCCCGGACCGCGGCCGACCCGGACGAGATGGTGCTGGAATTCTTCCAGAGCGCCTATGAGGCAGCCGCAGACCTGGCAGGCTGGGAGCGCGCCGAACTGGATCGGCCGGAGAGCGAATGGGGCTGAGCCGGCGGCAGGACTGCGGAGCGCGCACCGGTTCTTGTGCGAAGAGCCTAGCAGTCCTTGACGCCCTGACGGCGCGGGGCTACGCTCGGCGCACCCTGCCGCACTCATGTGCTCGGCTCGCCTGAATGGTGATCCGATGATTTCACGACGGAAGTTTGTCGCGATGGCCGTAGGTGGCCTCGTGGTGCCGCTCGCTGTCGAGGCGCAGCAGGCGGTGAAGATGTGGCGCGTCGGGTTCCTCGCATTCGGCGCGCCTCCATCGGATGGTGCCCCGCCTCGGGCGCTGCGTCAGGCGCTCCAGGAGTTGGGCTACGTCGAACGGCAGAACGTCATCTACCTGGGCCGGTGGGCCGACGCCAAACAGGATAGACTCCCCGGGCTCGCTGCCGAAGTGATTGGACTCAAGGTTGACGCAATCGTAACGCTCGGAGGGCCGGCGGCCGAGGCAGCCAGAGCAGCGACGACGACCATTCCGATCGTGATCACTTTTGCCGGGGATGCGGTCGGCGTGGGGTTGATTTCGAGCCTCGCCCGGCCAGGGGGGAATATCACCGGGATCACCGATCAGGCGACGGAGTTGAGTGCGAAGCGGCTGGAGCTCCTCAAGGAAGCGGTGCCGAAGGCCTCCCGCATCGCCGTGCTCTGGAATGCGAATAATCTCTCCATGACGCTCCGCTACCGCGAGATCGAGCGAGCCGCGCGCATCTTGCGTGTGGCTGTCCAGCCACTCGGCGTACGTGAGCCCGATGACTTTGACATGGCCTTCTCTGCCATGACTCGGGAGCGTCCCGACGCGCTCTTCCTGGTGACAGACGCGCTCACGACCCTCAACCGAAAGCGGATCCTTGATTTCGCCGCGGCGCACCACATTCCGGCGATGTACGAATTCGGGTTCTTGGTTCGGGACGGGGGGCTGATGTCCTACGGCGCGGACTCCGATGACATCTATCGCCGGGCGGCGGTCTATGTCGACCGGATTTTCAAAGGAGCGAAGCCGGGCGAGCTGCCGGTGGAGCAGCCGACGAGATACTATCTCCTCGTGAACCTCAAGACGGCCAAGGCACTCGGGCTGACGATCCCGCAGTCCCTGCTGCTGCGAGCGGATGAGGTCGTCCAGTAGGAGGCCCGGCTGATTCGGCGCTCCGCGTCAGCGGCTCTCTCTTCCCGTGATCACCAGCCAGACGGCCAGCCCTATGAGCACGAGGGCGATGACGAGCCCGATCGCAAACAGCACGTACGCGGTCAAGACCGCCCCGACCATCGCCGCGAGAGTATTCCACCACATTCCCAAGGTTCGTGTCCTCCCTGTCCGTCTTCGCCCCGGCGTACGCCGCCTGCTTCCAGTCCGATTGTAGCGGACCCAGCCGGGCGGGGTTCGTCGCATTAGGGCCGGGCATCGGCGCTTTGACAGGGATCCCGAGCCCGCCTAAACTCCTGCCGAGTTCGCCCGTCAAGATTCGATTTCCGCGGTCGCAAAGGAGACAGAAATGAGACTGATGCTGGGAGCTCTCGTCATGCTGGCCGTGGCCTGGGCGGGCCGCGCGGACGCGGCCGAGATCAAGGTCTTGAGCGCCGGTGCCGTGAGGGCGGTCCTCGTCGATGTCAGCGACGCCTTCAAGCAGCAGACGGGGCACACCATCGCGGCGAGCTTTGGCCCGGTCGGCGTCACGCGGCAGAAGCTGGCAACGGAACCGGCCGACGTGGTGATCATGACCGACGTCGCCATCGCCGAGGCGATCCGGCAGGGCACCGTCGTCGCCGGCACGCGCACCGACATCGCCCGGACGGGCGTCGGCGTGGGCGTGAGGGAAGGGGCGACCAAGCCCGACATCTCGACACCCGAGGCGCTCAAGCAGACGCTGCTCGCCGCGAAGTCACTCATCTACGTGGACCCGGCTCAGGGCGCGACGAGCGGTATTCACGTCGCGTCCGTGCTGCAGCGGCTCGGGATCGCCGATGCCGTCAAGAGCAAGACCCTGCTGTGGCCGGGCGGCTACGTGGCCGAGGCGGTGGCCAAGGGGGAGGTTGAGATCGTGCTCCACCAGATCAGCGAGATCCTGCCCGTGAAGGGCGTGACACTGGTTGGCCCATTGCCCAAGGACTTGCAAAAGATCACGGTCTACTCGGCCGGCTTGGCCTCCAAGAGCGAGTGGGCCGAGGCCGCACGCGCGTTCATCGGCTACCTCGTCAGCGCGCCCGTGAAGGCGAAGTTCGCCCAGGCCGGCCTGGACTATCGCGAGTGACCGTTCTGCCCGAAGGAGGATCGATGGCCAACCGGAGGCCGGGAACCGCTGTCGCCGTGGACGCCGGGCCGGCGGCAGGCCGGACGCGCGCGACGGAAGAGATTGGCCCGGCGCCTGCGAGCGTTGGATTTGACTGGGCGATGGCGGTGCTGTCGGCCGTATTCGTCGGCGGGCTCTTCCTCGACGGCTGGGCCCACACACATGGCAAGGTGGACCAATCCTTCTTCACGCCATGGCATGCTGTCTTCTACGCCGGCTATGGGGCGGTCGCCTCGGCGCTTCTTGCCTCGCTCCTCCGAAACCACGCGCTGGGCCGCCCCTGGCGACGGGCGGTGCCGCCAGGCTACGGGTTGTCGCTGTTCGGCGCGCTCATTTTCGCCGTGGGCGGCGTGGGCGACTTGGTCTGGCACACGCTCTTCGGCATCGAGGCCGGCGTTGAGGCTCTCCTCAGCCCGACGCACCTGGTCTTGGCGCTCGGCATGGGTCTCATCGTCAGCGGGCCGGTCCGAGCGACGTGGCAGCGGCCGGAGCCTGTCTCGCGGTGGGCGGCTGCGGGACCGATGCTGCTGTCGCTCACCTCCACGCTTTCGGTGTTCACCTTCTTCACGGAGTACGCGCACCCTCTGGTGTTTGCGGCAGCCGGCGCGGGGCATCCCTATGGCGGGTCCGAGGGGTTAGGCGTCGCGAGCATCCTGCTCCAGACAGGAATGCTCATGGGGACGGTCTTGGTCGTCGTTCGGTTCGGGGCGCTGCCAGTGGGGGCTCTCGCGCTGATGGTCACGCTGAACGCCGCGGCGATGGGGCTGCTCAATTTTTCCGGCGGCTACCCGGTCGCTCTGGTGGTGGCCGCGGGTGCGGGCGGGCTCTCGGCCGACGTGATGCAGGAGGTGCTTCGTCCAACCGCCGAGCGGCCCGGCGCCTGGCGGATCTTCGCGTTCGTGGTCCCGGCCCTGTTCTACCTCTGCTACTTCATCGCGTTGATCCTGACGGAAGGAATTGCCTGGTCGGTCCACCTCTGGGCCGGATCGATCATGCTTGCAGGCCTCGCGGGCTGGTTGCTCAGTTACCTCCCCGTCCCGCCCCAATCCTCGTGATCCGCTCCTCCCCGGTATCGAGCCTGCGCGCGCTCTCGATGCGGTCCGTGCTGGTATGATGTGAGAAGGGGTGCGTCGCTCCCCGGGGAAAGGTCGAGGGAAACGATGAAAGAGCCCCATCAGGGAAGACGACAGCAGGTCGTGCGCGTTCCGCTGATCGTGTTGACCACGATCTGTCTGTTGTGGAGCTCCGTCGGAGCCCAGGACTACAAGTACCCGCACCACGACCCGTATTTAGCGACGTTCACGGCTGCCATCCTGGATGCCGATCGCATCACTCCCCGGCACAAGCGGCTGCTGGTCCATGTGCCTGTTCTTCCCAACAGAAGTCAGGTCGCTGCGCTTGACGGGCGCAGCGAGCTGAGCGTCGCCCTCTATCGTCAGAACCGGCCCGCGCCTTTGCTCTTCATCCTCTCCGGCGTTGGAACGAACCCGTACTTCGGGGTCGCCACATATTTCGCCACGCTCCTGTATCAAGAGGGGTTCCATATCGTGATCTTGCCCTCGCCGATGACCTGGAACTTCGCGCTGGCGGCCAGCCGAAGCGGAGCCCCAGGTTACGCGCCTGAGGACGCCCGCGATCTGTATGAGGCCATGCAGAAAGTTCTTCAGGTCTTGAAGTCCGAATACAGCGTCAGGATCACGGAGATCGATTTCATGGGGGCGAGCCTGGGGGCGCTGGAAGGCGCCTACCTGAGCGTGATCGATGCCAAGGAGCAGAAGATCGGCATCGAGAAGTACCTCTTGGTGAATCCTCCCCTGGATCTCACCTATGCGAACAGCCGAATAGAGGAATGGGACGCATTGAAGGCGAAGTTCGGCAGGCAAAAATCGGAGAGCATCGCGGCGAAGGCGCTTGCCATCGTCGAGCCCTATTCGAGGGAGCGGAAGAGTGACCCGGCGCCGTTCGACAGATTGGCAAAGGACTTCTCCCATTTCAAGACCGAAGAGCTCCAGTTTCTCATTGCCGAGAATGCGAAGACGGCCCTGCCCGAGCTCATCTATGTGACCCAGGTCCTGCACGAGCAAAATGTGCTGGCCACGCCGAGAGATCTGCCGAGGAGGCGTCTCGTGGAGGCCAAGGGGTGGACGCTGGCGGATTACATGGGGAAGATTGCTTTGCCCCTGTGGAGAGAGCAGGCGGGAGACTCGCAAGCCGACCTGGAAGGCCTTGCCGCGCGGGGCTCCTTGGCGCCGATCCTCGAACAGGTGCGCGCCAATCCCAAAGTCCGGATCATGCATAATGCTGACGACGTCTTTCTCGAGAGGAAATCAGTGGAGGAGCTCAAAGAGGCCATGGGGGATCACATGATCCTCTATCCGTATGGCGGGCACCTCGGCAACCTCTGGTACTGGGAAAACAGGGAAGACGTTCTGAGATTCTTCAGGAAGGTCCCCTGGCCTCGAAGCCGATAGCCTCCGGGGTGTGACTCGCTTAGTCGATCGGCACGAAGATGCAGTGACGGAGCGCCGTGTCGACGGCTTTCGATAGATGGCCCCTCCCGGTCGTGTCCTCGACCAGAATCACCTCTCCGGCGCCGATGACGCGACTCTCCCCGTCACTGGCCGTGATCCGCACGCCCGCGTCGAGGTTGATGATGTACTGGCGGCGAGGGGCCGGATGCCAATCGAGATCGTAGGTCGGCGGCACCTGACGGAAGATGATCCCGGTGGCAGGGAAGCGCTTCGAGAGCTTGCCGGCGCGGGTGTCCTCGACCCACTCGACCTCGATATCCCGGAAGTGTGACTCACCGCTGGCATCGGTGTACAGATTGTGGATGCGCATGGTCGCCCCTTTGACACCGCTGTTCACCCCGACTAGACTCGATAATCTCTCGGAGGAGAGAATACCTCGAACGGAGGGGGACATGACGACTCGCTCCTACCTGCGATGGCTTCTGGTCATTGTTCTGGCGATGCTCGTGGCAGCGCCGGCGCCAGGGCTCGCCCAAGGCCCGATCCGCATTGGCGCCTCGATCTCGGCCACGGGCTCGTACGCCAAGCCCGGCGCGTACGGCCGCGAGGGCTATCTGCTCTGCCAGAAGCAGGTGAATGAGCAGGGCGGGCTCCTCGGCCGGAAGATCGAGCTGGTCATCTACGACGATCGCTCCGATCCGCAGACGGCGGTGCGGCTCTACGAAAAGCTGATCACCGAAGACAAGGTGGACGCGGTGATGGGGCCGTACGCCTCAAACCTCACGGAGGCCGTTGCGAACGTCACCGAAAAATACCAGAAGCTCTTGGTCGCGCCCCTGGCCGCCACGACGTCCATCTGGGAGAAGGGTCGCAAATACCTCATCATGGTGGTCTCGCCCTCGGAGGTCTATCTCGAAGGGCTCGTCGACCTGGCGGCCCGCAATGGGCTCAAGACGATTGCGCTGATCAACGAGGACACCCTGTTTCCGAAGGCTGCGGTCAAGGGCGCCGTGGAGCTGGCGAAGAAGAAGGGCATGGAGGTCGTGTTCGAGGAGGCGTACCCGAAGGGCACCACGGACTTCGCGGCGATTCTCACGAAGGTCAAGGCGGCCAGGCCCAACGTGCTCGGGGCCGCGACGTACTTCGACGACATCGTGGCGATCACGCGGCAGATGAAGGAGCTGGACGTCAACGTCAAGATGTTCGGCAGCACGGTGGGCGGCGACCTTCCCGAGTACTATAAGCTCCTGGGGAAGACGGCGGAGTTCGTCTACGGCGCTTCGCAGTGGGAGCCCGGACTTCCGTATCCCGGCATCAAAGAATTCGTCGAGGGGTACAAGAAGGAGTTCAACCGCGTGCCCTCCTATCACTCGGCGGCCGCCTACGCGGGCTGTCAGCTCTTCGCGGGGGCTGTGCGGCGAGTCGGAAGCCTCGATGCGGACAAGCTCCGTCAAGACCTCCTCAATCTCAAGACCAGGACCGCGTTCGGCGAGTACCGCGTGGACGAGCGGGGGTTCCAGACCGGGCACAAGATGGTCACGATTCAGTGGCAGGAGGGCAAGCAGATCGTGGTCTGGCCCGATGAGGTCTCGAGCGGCAAGCCCCACTTTCCGACCCCGTTGTGGACCCAGCGCTGAGCGTCGAGCAGCGCTGAGTCGACGGCTGAGAGATCCTGTCCGCTGACAGGCCGCCGTTGTAAAGGCCTGCGCCCGTGGCGCTGAATCCCGCGTATGACGATGGGCAGCGGCGGCTCGGCGTGCGCGAGGGCCGGCGCTCCGTAGACGCGCTCGACTATTATGGATTGTGGAAGCTCTTCGATGGGCTCACCGATGCCGCCTTCTTCGGGCGAAATCGGGAATACGCGCTCGGCAACACCCCCCGGCAGCGCTTCATGGGCCTCTGGTCCGACGGGATGCCCGTCAAGGAGCTGATCGTCACGGACCCCCGCTGATCCAAGCCGGCCGTTGTCATGTCGGTGCGCCGCTGATACAGTCTGGCGGATGGCGCCGCTCTCACATCTCACGATCTTTCACGTCCATGTATACTTTGCTGATGCTCCACCGTGCGGGGCTGTCCGTCCTCGTTCACCCGTACACCGAGGATCGCGTCGCCGATCATTCGGACCGCGCCCTGTGAGAGCACGCCGAGCGAAGGGGGGTCTGCGATGAAGAACGTCCAGATGACCGTGGACGGCAATGTCCTGACGCTCAAGGTCGATTTGTCGAAAGAGTTTGGCCCCTCCTCGTCCGGCAAGACCATCATCATTGCCACGACGGAGGGCAATGTCGTGATTCCCGGCCGGGATGAGAAGGTCGGCCTGAACGTCTATCGAAAGAAGTGAGCGCCGCTCGCGCATGAATCGAAGCGATCCGTCTCCGCTGTGGCCGCTCGTCCGGACGCTGGTCTTCTGGTGGCTGCTGCTGGTCGTCATTCAGCAGGGGCAGCGCGTCTTCCTGCTTCTCACCGTGTTGTCGCGGGAAGCGCCGGGAGCACGCCTCCTGCTGAAGACGCTCGTCACCGGCGTACGGGCCGACTTCGTCACGGCCAGCTTCGTTATCGTCGGAGCGCTCGGTCTCGGGCTCGCGGCCGCGTCGTTGCTGTGGATCGTCCCGTCGCGGCGCCGGGCGGGAAGTTTCGCGGGAGGCTCCGTCCGCGCCGTTGGCGTCGCAGCGGCGCTCGTCACCCTGTTGTGCTTCCTTATCCAAAGCGTCGACATGGGCTACTACCTCTACAGCGGCCAGCGGATGGATTTCGTCCTCTTTGAGTATTTCGGCGAGCTGATCGGCCAGAGCCGCGAAGGGGCGGTCGTCGGCAGCCAGGCGGGACAGCAGACGGTGGCCGAGCTGCGGGAGATCGGCAAGTGGGCGGCTCGGGCCGGCGGCTACCTCGCCGTTGAGGCGGTCGCGGTCGCGGCCTGGTGGCTGGCGTTTACCCGGCTCATCGCGCCCGCCCTCGCGGCATGGTATGCGAGGCGGCCGCGCGCGGCGACGGGCGCGCTGGCGCTCGCGATCTCGGCCGGCGCGTGGGGGCTTCATCCGGACGGGCCCGACTCCGTCCAGTCGGTGGCCATCAGCAGCTCCACGTACTACATCCTTGCCCAGAACCCGATCTGGCACGCCGCGAGCACCTTGCACTCGCTGACGAGGCGGGGCGGCGTCGCGCCAGAGATCCTGGCGATCATGGGGGAGGGCCAGGCCGCGCGCATCACGCAGGCGACGCTCTTGCCCGGCGCCAGCTTTCCCTCGGCGCGGTACCCGCTGGTGCACACGGAGAACGCCACGGCCGCTCCCCTCGAACGCCGGCCGAACGTCCTGCTGATCTTCGTCGAGGCCCTCGATCGCCGATTCATCGGGCGAACCTACGACACCCTGCCCGGGACGCCCTTCCTCGATCGCCTCCGCAAGGACAGCGTCTACTTCGAGAACTTCTTCAGCAACGGCGTCCAGACGTTCCACGGGCTGTTCGCGTCGTTCTGCTCGGCGATGCCGCGGCAAGGCACGGCCGCCACGAAGGCGCGCTTCGCCAATGACTACCTCTGCCTGCCCACCCTCCTCGGCCGCGCCGGCTATGCGACACGGATGGTGATCGGCCAGAACCGGGACCGCAGCCATTCCCGATTGGGAATGTTCATGGCGCGCAATGGGCTGGACGAGCTGATCGACGAGAGCGGATTCCCGCCGGCGGCGGAGCGGATGGGCCTGGGGGTCACCGACGGCGCCCTGTTCGATCGGCTGCGCGTGGAGATCGAGACCCTCCGCGCCGGGAAGCGTCCCTACCTGCTCGCGACGCTCACGACGGGCACCCATCATCCGTTCATCGTCCCCGCGGCGCATCCGGACGTGGCGGCGCTGCGGAGGCAGCCCGATCGCTACATCGCGGCGCTCCGCTACCTCGATCTCGAGCTGGAGCGCTTCTTCCTCGGCCTGCAGCGCGATGGCCTGCTGCGGGACACGGTGGTGCTCATCCTCGGCGATCACGGGCGCCACGAGCGCGTGGGGCGGAGCGAGATCGAGAACACCGCGGGGCACTTCCTGTCGCCGCTCATCGTCTGGATGGATCCCTCGCTGCGCTCACGGACCCGGTACCGGCCGCGCGTCGCCTCCACCCTGGCGAGCCATGTCGACCTCGCGCCGACGATCCTGGGTTTGAGCGGCCTGACGCCGCGGGTGTCGTCCTTCGTCGGTCGCGACATCAGCTGCGCCTTCGTTGCCGACTGCCTCGGGGATCGGGTGGTCTATCTGAGCGATGTGTACGACAACGGCGCCGGTATGGTCGACCGCGACGGGATCTGGTTCTACTCATTGCGCAGCCGCGCCGTCGAGGGCGCCGACCTCGCGCTGAAACAACCGGGGAAACGGTGGGCGGAGGGTGATCCGGCAGTGGCCGGTCGCGCCGAGCGCATCCTGGCGCTCTACGTCACGGCCAATGGCCTCATCGAGCGCAACGGTCTGTGGTCCTGGAAAGAGTTCGGCAGCCGGCTCGCCGTCGGCCCAGGCAGGTGACGTGAGCTAGGAGCGCGCCTCGGCCGGCGGCGGGCCGCCCCAGCGCTCGAGCATCGCGAATTCCGCGACGGGTTTGCGCGTGAGCTTGGTGAGCCGCCGGGCCGGCCGACCGAGCGGCATGATCGCGCAGACCGCGACATGCGCGGGAATGCCCAGGAGGGCTTGCACTTTCGGCTCCTCCGCCACGGCCAGGGTCGTGATGGTTCCACCGAAGCCCTCGTGACGCGCGGCCAGCAGGATGTTCCACGCGAACGGATAAATCGAAGCCCCGCTAATCACCCCGACGCGCTCGAGGTTCTGATCCATGGACGCGACGACCTTGAGATCCACGCAGACCACGAGAATCACGGGGGCGCGGAGGAAGGGCTGGATCAGGTGCGGCGGCGCCGGCGTGCGCTCGATGATCTCCGCGGTGACCGCGGTCGGATCGATCGTATTCCAGGGCTTTTCACCCCGCTGCACCTGGGCCGCATAGCGCTTCGCGGCGGGGGCGCTCAGCGCAGCCAGGGCTTCGCGCGTTGCGCGATCGCGGACGACAAGGACCCGCCAGCCCTGGCGATTGCCGCCACTCGGCGCGAATCGCGCGTGATCTAGGATCTGGAACAGCGCGCCATCGGGAAGAGGATCGTCGGTGAACTCGCGGGCGGCGAAGGTGGTGCGCAGGACGTCGTAGAGCTGCATCGATGCCTCCAATGTCCCGGTGGACCGGGCGGGTGTATGCTTTTTGAGTAGGGGTTTATAGGCCGTTTCCAGTCCGACCGGGCACATTTTCCTCGGAAGGAGGTCCCAGATGAGCACAGATAAGGGGCTCATGGAGTCGGTGAAAGACAGTTTGGTCGGCTCGATCAAAGGCACCGGCGAGATCATGAACGCCGTCGTCGACACCGTCAGCGGCACGCTGGTGACCACCATCAAAGGCACTGGCGCGGTGGGTACCGCGCTGACCTCGGCCGTGTCCGATGTCGTTCACGGCGCCATCGTCGGCACGGCCCAGGCTGGCGGCGATGTCGGCACCGCGGCCAAGGGCGCCATGGTTGGGGTGCTGAAGGGCACCAAGGAGGTGGGCTCCGAAGCGCTCGATACCGTGAGCACGAGCGCGCGCGTCGTCGTCAAGAGCGCCTCCGAGGTCGGCGGCGATATCGGCGGCGCCGCCAGGAAGACCGTGGAAGGCGCCATCGCGGCCGCGAAGCAGATCGGCCTCGATACCGAGGAGGCGGCCACGGCGGCGGCCACCGGCGCACTGAGAGGGGCCGGCGAGATCAGCCAGGAAGCCGTCGAGCAGGTCCGCAAGGCCGCGACCGGCATGATTTCCGGTGTCAAGGTGGTCGTGAAGGAGCCGTTCAAGTAGCCCTCGCGTCAAGCGTCTGAACTCCACGGGCGGCCGCGGCACGGTCCTGAGGACCGGGCCGTGGTCGCCCGCAGCCCGGAGAATGCCATGTTCATCCTGCTTCGGTTGGCGATCAACGCGATTGCCCTGCTCGTCGCAGCCTGGATTGTTCCGGGGTTTCATCTGAGCGTCGCGGGCCGTCATCCGCAGCCACATGATTGGATCGCGCTCGCGATCATCGCGCTGATCTTTGGAGCGGTCAATGTCATCATCCGCCCGATCGTGTTGCTGCTGTCCCTGCCGCTGGAGCTCATCACGTTTGGGCTGTTCACCTTCGTCGTCAACGCGCTCATGCTCCTGCTGACGAGCTGGATCGCGCAAGGCATGGATCTGGGCTTTCGGATCGACGGATTCCTGCCGGCGCTGCTCGGCGCGCTGGTCGTCTCGCTCGTGAGCCTCGTGCTGAGCCGCATTCTGACGAGGCCCTGGTAGGCCGTCAAGCGCCGCCCGTAGATTAAAAGGCGGAATCACCGGTCGGAATACGGAGAATCAACGGCCGCTCCATCACTCTTTGCTTGCAATCGGTTGCGGCAGTCGTAGAATTGGCCGACTGCACGCACGTGATCACTCTTCGGACGCTCACTGTTCTCGGCGCCGCTCTCGCCATGCTCGGCTTTTCCGCCGGCGCGGCACGGGCAGGATCATCGACCCCCCTAGCGGTCGCCAGTCTGTCGTCGCCGGTTCTTCCCAAGTCCTCCGCGTCCCAGGCCGCGGAGGGGAGACAGTCCGATCCTGCCGGTGAGGGGCGACGACTCCCCGATGTGCTGCCGTGGCTCCTCGTATCTCCCTTCGTCGGCGGTCGACTCGAGGACTCGCCCCGGAGCGCGCCGCTCGCGGACGACGAGCGCCTGAGCGATGTCGCCGCCGTTCTTCTCAGGCAGTCGCGCGGCACATTCGAGCCCAGGCTGTTCTCGCTGAGGACCTCCGGGGGCGATAAGGAGGCGAGCGACCTGAGAACGCTGCTCGGCAATGGCGAGAGCTGGCATCTCGTGAAGTTCAGCGCGGCGGCCGGCTCGAGCTCGCAGGATGCCAGGATCGCGGCATACGGGCAGGTCGCGTACATCCCGCCCGACAGCCGGGATGTCACGCGAACCCTCGACGACTCGCGTGACCCCGCGTCCTTGGGTGTCAAGGGGCAGTTGGCCGATTTCGAGGTCGGGGCCGAGTATCGGTCGTTCGGGAAGCGAGTCGAGCGGATCCTGAGCGGGCCGCAGGGCCAAAAGGACCAGGAGGGCAGCGAGATATGGCTGGCGCGCCAGATCGGACTGCTGCGGCTCCGGCTGGCGAAGTCCGATCTCTCCGACAATGTGGATCAGAGCCCGGCTCTGCCGCGCACCACCAAGGCCCAGACCGCGGTCACTGCCGAGTTGAAGCAGCCCGCATGGCCGATCTTCGGAGTGACTTATGCAACCGGCGATTCCGAGCGAGTCTGGTTCACTCCGGGCGCGCGGGGGCCGGAGCGGCAGACCTTCGATAGCGTGGCGGGCTCGGCGTACTATGACGGCGCCGGGTGGATGATCAGCGTCTCCTCCACCTATGCGCTCAGTCGCGATTCGCTGCGCTCCGAGCAGGAGACCTCGTCGCTGTATCACAGCCTGAGCCTTTCCCTCCGCCCGACCGGTTCCCTCACCATTGCGCCCTCGGTCACCGCCGGGCAGGACCAATACCTCTGGTCGGCGACCCGAAGCGACATGGGCTACGCGTCGCTGACGCTGTCCTACGGTCCTCCCGCGAGCCGGTGGCATGCCTGGACCTTTGCGGGCGGCGGCAAGACCCAGAGCAGCGACAGCTCGGTTAATGGGCGCAGCATGAGCATCACGGGTGGACTGGCTTATGATCTGGGCAAGATCCTGCCGGGGCGGACGACGGTGTCGCTCGAGGCCGGCTACGATCGATACCTCGACGACATCCTGCCCCGGCGCTCTGCGCAGAGCGTGTTCGGCTTCCTGCTCCTGAAGATCGCCTCTTTCTAGCCGGCTCGCGCCGCCGCTCGGCTTCGACTACCATAGCGTCTGCCGAGGATCCGGAGCCAGTCATCGGCGAAAGGCGGAAGACGGCGCGATGACCTCATCTGAGAAGACTGCGATCGTCACGGGGGCGGGAACCGGGATCGGCAAGCACGTCGCCCTGGCGCTGCTGCGGGAGGGCTACGCCGTGGCTCTGGCCGGCCGCCGCCCCGAGCCCTTGGAGGTCACGGCCAGGGAAGGGAAGTCGTCCGGCTCTCGAGCGCTGGTGGTCCCCACCGACGTCAGCGATCCGACCTCAGTGAAAGCCCTGTTCAGCAAGACGAAGGAGGCCTTCGGCCGGCTCGATTTGCTCTTCAACAATGCGGGGGTGAGCGCGCCGGCCGTGCCGCTCGAAGACCTGAGCCATGAGCAATGGAAGACGGTCGTCGACATCAACCTCACGGGTGTCTTCCTCTGCACCCAGGAAGCCTTCAGGATCATGAAGAGCCAGCAGCCCCGGGGCGGGCGCATCATCAATAACGGGTCGATCTCCGCGCATACCCCGAGGCCCAACTCCGTGCCCTACACGGCGACCAAGCACGCCGTCACCGGCCTCACCAAGGCGACGTCCCTGGACGGCCGGAAGTACGACATCGCCTGCGGACAGATCGACATCGGCAATGCCGCAACCGAGCTCACGGCGAAAATGAGCAAAGGGGTGCCGCAGGCGAATGGGTCGATCGCGGTGGAGCCGACGATGGACGTCGAGCACGTGGCGCGCGCCGTGCTGTACATGGCCAGCCTGCCGCTGGACGCCAATGTCCAGTTCATGATGGTGATGGCGACCAAGATGCCGCACCTGGGGCGCGGCTAGCCCGATGGCCACCGAGCGGCTCAGCGTCTGCCCCCTCGACTGTCCCGACACCTGCAGCCTCAGCGTCAGCGTGGAGGGTGACCGGATCGTCGAGATCAGGGGCTCGCATGCCAATCCCTACACGGCCGGCGTGCTTTGCGCCAAGGTGCCCGCGCTCTACCCGAGCTTCGTGCATGGCGAGCGGCGGCTCCGCACTCCGTTGCGGCGGCTCGGCCCCCGTGGCGAGGCGCGCTTCGAGCGGCTCTCGTGGGATGAGGCGCTCGACACGATCCACGAGCAATTCACTGCGATCGCGGCCGCCCACGGGCCGCAGGCCATCCTGCCGCTGAACTACGCCGGCCCGCACGGCTTCCTCGCGGGCGGCTCGATGGATCTGCGCTTCTTCCACCGCCTGGGCGCGAGCCTCCTCGACCGGAAGCCGCTCTGCGGCGGTATCCGGACCGAAAGCTGGGTGGGCACCTTCGGCGCCGTGCCGGGCATGCGGCCCGAGCAGGCCGAAGAGGCCCGGCTCATCGTCGTCTGGGGGAATAACGTCACATGGTCGAACCTGCATCTGGTGCCGGTGATCAACCGCGCGAGGAAGCGGGGCGCGAAGCTGGTCGTCGTCGATCCTCGGCGCACCAAGATCGCCCAGCAGGCGGATCTGCATCTGGCGCTGCAGCCCGGCACCGATGTCGTGCTCGCCTGGGCGGTCGCGGCGGAGCTCGAGCGGCGCGGTGCCATCGACCGGGAATTCATCGGCCGCCACGTCGAGGGCTTCGGCGACTATATGGCGCTGGCGCGACGGCACACGCTCGCGGACGCGGCGCGGGTCTGCGGCGTGGCCGAGAGCCAGGCGCGCACGCTGGCGGAGTGGTACGCGACGCTGTCGCCGGCGGCGATCAGCGTCGGGAACGGGCTCGAGCGAAATCAGAACGGCGGCAGCGGCATCCGCGCCATCTTCGCGCTGCCCGCGCTGGCGGGGAAGTTCGGGGTGCGGGGCGGCGGCCTCGTCAACGGCGCCGGCTTCTCATTCCCCAAGACGCCGGGGCGGCTGCACCGTCCCGACCTGGCGCCGCCGGGCACGCGCACGCTGAATATCGTCGACGTCGGCGCCCACCTGCTGGACGCGCGGCTGGCACCGCCGATCAAGGCGGTCTTCATCTACAACCACAATCCCGTGGTCGTGCATCCCGACCAGAACCGCCTGCGCCGCGGCCTCGAGCGCCCGGATCTGTTCGTCGTCGGCGCGGACGTGGCGATGACCGACAGCATGCGCTACGCGGACATCGTGCTGCCGGCCGCGAGCCACTTCGAGCACGCCGATCTCTTCGCCGCCTACGGCCAGCACTGGCTGCAGCGCGCGGAGCCGGTCATCCCGGCCCAGGGCGAGGCGCTGCCCAATACCGAGATCTTCCGCCGGCTCGCCGCTCGCTTCGGCTTCACTGATCCGGCCTTCACCGCGAGCGATGCCGAGCTGATGGACGACGCCGTGGATCCGGGGAACCCGAGGCTGGGTGGGGTGAGGCCGAGCCGGGTTCCCACCGACAAGGCGCTGGCGATGACGGCGGGCGGCGAGGAGTTCGTGCTCTTCAAGAACGTGTTCCCCGCCACGCCCTCGGGGAAGATCGAGCTGGCCTCCTCCTATCTCGAGTCGAAGTACGGAGCGCGGCTGCCGCGCTACGCGCCCGTGCAGTCACGCTATCCCTTGACGCTCATCTCCCCGGCCTCCGACCAGCGCATCACCTCCACGTTCGGCGGCGCGAACGGCGACGACACCCCGCCGCCCCTCGAGATGCACCCCGACGATGCGGCGGCGCGGGGCCTGCGCGACGGTCTGCGCGTGCGCGTATGGAACGACCTCGGCGAGGTGCGGCTGCCGCTGCGCGTGAGCGGCGCCGTGCCGCCCGGCGTGGTGTGCACGCTCAAGGGCGCGTGGCTTCGCACGAGCGACAACGGCCAGACCATCTCGGCCCTCTGCCCAGCGCACCACGCGGATATCGCGGGGGGCGCCTGCTTCAACGACGCGCGGGTCGAGGTCGCCGCCCTGCGGCCCTAGGGCCGCCGAAGACAGGCGGCGACCGATCATGCACGCCCAGCGCATCTGCGTGGCGGGCGCCGGCGCGGTCGGTGGGCTGATCGCGGCCAAGCTCGCCCGCGCGGGGTTCCCCGTCAGCGTTCTCGCGCGCGGGGAGCACTGGCGTGCGATCGAAGCCAGGGGACTCACCCTGCTCGAGGGCGAAGCCGGCGCGCCCGTCCACGTCGCGTCGGCGAGCGAGCCGGCCGCGCTCGGGCCTCAGGACGTGGTGTTCATCGCGCTCAAAGCGCCGTCCCTGGTTGAGGCCGCGAGCTCGCTGAAGCCGCTGCTAACCCCGGATACCGTGCTCGTCCCGGTGATGAACGGCGTGCCGTGGTGGTTCTTCCATCGCTTCGGCGGTGCGCTCGCGGGCACGCGGTTGGCGTCGGTCGACCCGGGCGGGGTGATCTCGGCGGCGCTGCCGGCGCAGCAGGTGATCGGCAGCGTCGTGCACTTGTCCTCGTCGATCGCCGGGCCGGGGGTCATCCGCCGCGGGCTCGGCAACCTGCTCATCGTCGGCGAGCCGTCCGGGGAGCGAAGCGCTAGACTGGCGCGCGTCACGGAAGTGCTGGAAGCTGGAGGCTTCACGGTCAAGACAACCGCGGAGATCCAGCGCGAGGTGTGGCTCAAGCTCTGGGGCAATATGAACATGAACCCGATCAGCGCCCTGACCGGCTCCACGGCAGATGTCATCCTCGACGATCCGCTCACGGTCGAGCTCGTGCGCTCCATGATGGAGGAGGCGGACCGGGTGGGGCGCGCCCTGGGGATCGAGATGGGCATGACCGCCGCGGGCCGGATCGCGGTGACCCGCGAGCTCGGCGCGTTCAAGACTTCCATGCTGCAGGATCTGGAAGGCCGCCGGCCGCTCGAGATCGACGCCATCCTCGCCGCGCCCTGCGAGATCGGCGACCGTCTGGGAATTCCGATGCCCTTCAGCCGGGCGGTGCTCGGCCTCGTCCGCCAGCGGGCGGTGAATCTCGGCCTCTACGAGTACGAGGACGGCAAGCAGAGCGCGAAACCATCCGGCGGCTGATCCCTGCGCCCCTCGGCGCTGAAGGCGCTGAGGCTGGAAGCCGAGTCGGGGCAGGCGAGCGCGGCGGCGCTCGCCGCCGCCGAGGATATGGCGATCCGCGAGGTCGTGAGGGTTCAGGAAGACATCGGCCTTGAGGGCATCACGGACGGCGAGCTCCGCCGCAAATCCTGGCACATGGATTTCCTGCTGCGCCTCGGGGGCCTGACCAGCGCCGGCAAATCACTGCCGGTCACCTTCCACGGGCCCGCGGGGGACCTGTCCTTCATCCGCCCCGACCTGCGGATCAGCGGCCGTGTCACCCGTCCCAAGCCGATCTTCGTCGATGCCTTCAGGTTCCTGAAGTCGGTGACGCGGCGCACGCCCAAGATCACCATCCCATCCCCGTGCATGCTCTATTCGCAGGTCGGGCGCGCCAATATCGACACGACGGTCTACCCGGATCTCGATGCCTTCGTCGAGGACACGGCCGCCGGCTACCGGGCCGAGATCGCCGATCTCTACGCCGCCGGCTGCCGCTACCTGCAGCTCGACGACGTCAGCCTGGCCTATCTGTGTGACGAAGAGCTTCGCGCGAAAGGGCGGGCGCGGGGCGAGGATCCCGAGACCCAGCTGGCGCTCTCCGTCAAGCTCATCCGGGCGACGCTGCGCGACCGCCCCACGGATCTCACCGTCTGCACCCATGTCTGCCGCGGCAATTTCCGGTCTAGCTGGCGCGCCCAGGGCGGCTACGGGAAGATCGCCGAGGTTATCTTCAACCAGATGCCCTACGACGGATTTTTCCTCGAGTTCGACGATGCGCGCTCGGGCGATTTCTCGCCCCTCCGGCGCGCGCCGAAAAACGTCCGCGTGGTGCTGGGGCTCGTCACCACGAAGAGCGGCATGCTTGAGAAGAAGGACGAGCTCAAGCGCCGCCTCGAGGAGGCGTCCAAGTACATCCCCCTCGATCAGCTGGGCGTCAGCCCGCAGTGCGGGTTCTCCTCGACGGTGGAGGGCAATGCCATTGCGGTCGAGGAGCAGAGAGCGAAGCTCGCGCTCTGTGTGGAGCTGGCCCGGGAGGTCTGGGGCGGTCTGTAGGCGGCGGAGCGCCGCCGGCCTGAATCGCGTAATTCCTACCTGTAGGGATATGTCAAAACTTGACGCTTAGCCGCGAGGGATGAGTCTAAGTCCGCGCCTTCGAAGTGCGGCGTCCTCCTGGCATCTCGGATGCAAGTGATCTTGAGGTCGCATCGGGACCGCCTGAGTTTCACCCGAACTGAGGAGGAGGATATGCGGACACGGAGTCTTCTGGTGCTCGCGCTGGCGCTCGTCATCGCCCTGCTCTCGCCTCCGGCGGCGCGGGCGGAAGTCAACGTCAATATCAATGTGGGTCCCCCACCGCCGCCGCCCATCGTGCTGGCATCCCCGCCGCGCCTGGTGGTCGTGCCGGGGGCGCCCGTCTACTACGCGCCCGACGTCAGCTTCAACGTCTTCGTCTTCGGGGGCCGCTACTACAGCTTCCACGACGGGGCCTGGTTCTACGCCGCCACGCATCGCGGCCCGTGGGCCGTGGTCGCGGTAGAGCAAGTGCCTCCGCCGATTCTCGCGGTGCCGGTGCAGTACTACAAGATCCCTCCCGGCCATGCGAAGAAGATGGGCGGGCCGCCGCACTGCCCGCCGGGGCTCGCCAAGCAGGGACGCTGCTAGCTACCAGCCCACCGCGGGTTTCAGAGAGGAGCCCGAAGCGGCCCTATCGGCGGGCGCGCGGGCGACGACTTCGGCCAGCCTGCGCGCCGCATCGGCGGGAAGATTGTGCCGGCGCTCGAGCGCCCAGATCAGCTTGAGCAGCTCGGGGTAGCGCGCGACAAGGATCCGCGGGCGGTAGACGTTCAGCTGGCAATGGGGATGGGTGAACACCACGAGCGGCTCGACGCGACGGAGCAGGGCCGACTCCTCGGGACACGACCGCTGAAGGGCTCGCTGGATGGCGGAGGCTGATCGGCTGAGGCGCTTGCCGAAGCCTCTCCGCCGCCACCCGTTCACGTACCACCGCCCGCCGTAGCAGAGAATGCGGCCGTGGATCCGTCTGGTCTCGATCACCAGGATCCCGCACGGCCCGATCAGCACGTTGACAGGGTGGCTTCGTCCGATCGGCGTCAGGTTCCTCACGAGATAGTAATGGTCCGAGAGGTCCCGCAGCAGGTTACCGATGGCCCAATCCCCGACGTTTCCGCGCCGCCACCGCTTGATCTGCTTCAGGCCCTGGTGCACCGCCAGGGCCGCGGCGGGGCTCAGCGCCGCAATACCCACCGGATCGGCCGCGAGGGCGAAGACCGCGGTCGCCAGCAAGATGAGGGTCGCGGCGGCTCCGGTGCGGAAACCGTCGTCATTGGTCGGGTAATGGCTCTCGCCGTAGAAGATCTTCATGGCCGCCTCCCCCGGTCGGGCGCTTGGCCGGCACGGCCGGCCGCTTGCCAAGGCGTTGCAAGTCGTTGGCCAGTGCCAGGTCCGCGAAATCACCCGCCGAAAGCGCGTTCAGATACAACCGTGCCGCTCCATGGCTGACGGTGTCCAAGACCTGACGTCCCGGCCCGGGACCAATTGACACCGGGCTCCGGCGAGGACATCCTCGAGGAACCCCTGCGGCAGCTGAGCGAACCATGAGGTCACTCGATAAGCTGAGGGGGACGCGAGTGGCCGAACGGACTAGCCCGGGAGAACGCGCATGAGGAAATGGCTGGCTGTGATGGGGATGGCCTGGCTGCTGTGGTCCGACCTCACCGTGGTCGAGAAGGACAATCCGCTCGATCTCCTCACGCTCCGATGGCTGGCGGGCGTGCCGCGGCTTCAAACGGACACGATGCGGGTGGACAGCTTTGCCACGGCCGAAGAATGCAAGGCGGGGCTCGAGCGATACATGGGCACGCTCAAGAACATCAATGACAGCTGGTCGGGCGCGCCCTTCGAACGAGAAGGCGACGTGGCCACCATCCGGTATTTCCGCAAGGGCACATTCTTCGCCCGCGCGGCGCTCCGCTGCGTCCAGCAGTAGCCGTGGGTTCGGTCTGAACGAACACGCGCTCGTGCGGAGTTCCTCGCGGCCATCAGCTCGTTCCTCGGCCGGGGCTGAAGAAGCCGCTGCGGGACCGGAGCCGCCGTGCATCGGCCGGCGACTTCATCGCTGAGGCGGCCCCGAGATGGAGTACCATGGGGCCACTTCGACGCAATGGGGCTTCAGAGGGGGACGGAGGGGAGTCGGAATGCGCTATGACCTGGTGATCAAGAATGGCTGGGTGCTCGATGGTTCTGGCTTGCCCCGCTACCGGGCCGACGTCGGCGTGAGCGGTGGCCGCATCGCGGCCATCGGTCGGATCCGGGAGCCCGCGCGCGAGGTGCTGGATGCCGACGGCCAGGTCGTCACGCCGGGCTTCGTGGATGGTCACACGCATATGGACGCACAGATCTTCTGGGACCCCCTCGGCACCTCCTCGTGCTGGCAGGGGGTGACCACCGTCGTTATGGGGAACTGCGGGTTCACCCTCGCTCCATGCGCCAAGACCGACCGGCACCTGGTGATGCGCAATCTCGAGCGCGCCGAGGACATCGCCGCCGAGGCGATGGAAGCCGGCATCGAGTGGCGGTGGACCACCTTCGCTGAATTTCTCGACGCCGTCGAGTCGCTGCCGAAGGGGATCAACTACTCCGGTTACCTCGGCCATTCAGCCCTCCGCACCTATGTCATGGGCGAGCGGGCGTTCGAGCAGCCGGCCGGCGAGGATGACCTCGCCGCCATGGAGCGCGAGCTACGCGATGCCCTCCGCGCCGGCGCCATCGGCTTCACGACGTCGCGCTCGCCGAGCCATGAAACTCCCGATGGGCGCCCCGTCGCAAGCCGCGTCGCCACATGGGACGAAGTCCGGCGGCTGGTCGGCGTCCTGGGCGAGCTGAACGCGGGCATCTTCGAGCTTGCCGGCGAGGGCGTCGACCGCGCCCCGGGCGATCCCGGCCTTCGCGACTACCACACGCGGCTGCGCGACCTCGCGGTCGAGACGGGACGGCCCGTGACCTTTGGCCTGTTCAGCCGTCGGGAGGCGCCCGAAGTCTGGCGGACCTACCTCGACCTCCTGGAAGAGACCGCGGCGGCCGGGGGGCGCATGTTCGCCCAGGTGCACAGCCGCGCCCTCGCCGCGGTGCTCTCGTTCAAGACCCAGCTGCCCTTTGACCGTCTGCCAGTGTGGAGGGATCTGCGGGCGCTGTCCCTCGACGAGCAGAAGCGCCGGCTGCGCGATCCGGAGCTGCGCCGCCGCCTGGTGGAGGCCGCGCGCGAGCGCGATAGACGGCGGGCGATCGGCACGGAAGCGCGGCCCGCGGTCTATGACTGGATCTTCGTCATGGACACGGTGGAGGGACCACACCGCTCGATCGCCGAGGTCGCGCGCGAGCGCGGCACGGACCCGGTCGAGGCAATGATCGACCTCGCGCTCGAGAAGGACCTGGAGCTCTTCTTCCTGCAGCCCATCGCCAATGAGAACCAGGATTATGCGCTCGAGCTCATCAAGCACCCGCGCACCGTCGTGACCTTCTCGGATTCCGGGGCCCACGTCTCGCAGCTCATGGACGCCTCGCTCCAGACGCACCTGCTCAGCCACTGGGTGCGCACGAAGCAGGCGTTGACGCTCGAGCAGGCGATCCGCATGCTGACCTTCGACACGGCCACGCAGTGGGGCTTTTCCGACCGGGGATTGATCCGCGAGGGGTTCGCCGCCGATCTCAACGTCTTCGATCCTGACACAGTGGGCGCCGAGATGCCGGAGGTCGTGAACGATCTGCCGGCCGGCGCGCGGCGGCTGGTGCAGCGGGCCCGCGGTTTTTCCGCCACCGTGGTGAACGGCGAGATCCTGCTGCGCGACGGCAAGCACACCGGCGCGCTGCCGGGGCGGCTGCTGCGGGGTCCGCTCGCGCGGAGGGCGTGAAGCGGCGCTGAGCGACGGGGCTAGGGCGACTGGCGCGGCGGCAGCGGCGCGGCCACCGGCACGACCGCTTCCGGGCGTCCGGCCTCGCGCGGTCCAGGGCGCTCGGCCTGCTTGGCCCTGAGCTTGGCGACGAGATCCGGATAGCCCGTGCGCTGGATGATCGCGTTGAACTGGGTGCGGTAGTTGGCGACGAGGCTCACGCCCTCGATGTTCACGTCGTAGGCCCGCCAGCGGTTGTCTTTCAGCAGCATCCGGTAGTCCACCGGGATCTCGGTGCCCTGCTTGGTCACGATCCGGGTCCTGGCAACGGCCACGTCGCCGTCGATGACGTCCCCGCCATACTGGATCTTCTCGCCGGAGTAACTCTCGATCTTCGTGATGTACGAGTGCTCGAGGAGGTCGCCGAAGAGCCGAACGAATTCCTCGCGCTCCGCCGGCGTGCGGGCCTGCCAGTGGCGCCCGAGGCTTCGCTGCGAGATCTCGGCGAAGTCGAAGATCTCGTTCGCGATTGACCGGATCGTCGCCCGTCGCCGCGCCGTGTTCGCTTCTTTCTTGAGCTCTGGATCCGTGATCGTCTTCAGGACGAGGTCGATCGACCCTTGGAGCTGGTCGGTGGGCGGGCCGGCGGCGGCGGCGCTCGCCGTGAGCAGCGCCAGCGCGGCTGCGAGAGCGACGAGGGCCCGGGCCATATGGGCGCCATCTTAAGCCAGGGCCCAGGCGGGAGAAAGGCCCTTCTCAGGCCATCGCGCCCCGGTGATGCGGGGGGACTCGACCGATTCGGGGCGCTCTCGGCGCCCTCGCAGGGCTAAGAAGCGAGTCCGGTCACCGCCGGCTGCAGCGGGTTCATCCAGGCTGGCGGGGTCGGCAGATTGCCGAGCACCTCAATCACCCGCGCGGGTGTCCCCAGGTCCGACCAGGACAGCGGCGGCAGCTTCGACACTGCCAGGCACGGCGGGCATTCCTGAAGGACCGTGCGCGAGAAGTCCCAGGTTGGAACCAGGGTGTAGGCCTGGCGGATCGCCCAGGCTTCATGCTGGGTGTCCGCAAAGGCCCAGATGCGGGCCAGGCGCTCCTGCACGGTGGGCACAAACGTGCGCCCGAGTTGAAGAAGAATAGAGAGGTTGGTCGCGAAGACGAAAGTATTCAAGAGCCAGTCGGTCGCCAGGCAGCTGCGCGCCTGTTCGAGGCCAGGCTTTTCCCAAAACGCTTGGACACGATGGATCGGACCATGGGCGCTCTCCCCCACACGGTCGCCTGGCTTGATCCAGCCATATTCGGGGTCGGGCTCCAGGGCCCTGGCGCCGACCAGCACGAGTCGCTCGGGGTGACGGCGGACGAAAGCCGCGATCTCGGCGACATGGGCCATGAAGGCGGTCTCTTCACGGATGAAGTGATCGGCTGGAAAGACGATCACCGTAGCCTGCGGATCCCGCTGGTGTATCCAATGGGCGGCATAGAGCACGGCCGTCCCCGTTCCCCGGTCGGCCGGCTGGAAGAGCACGCGCGGCGGGGCCGGGATCTCGGCCAAGTCCCGGGCGAGAAAGCCGGCGTGATGCGCCTGGCTGACGACCACGGTGCGCTCGGGAGGAATCAAGAGCCCAACGCGGTCGAGGGTTTGGCGGAAGAGCGAAGCTGGTCCAACCAGCGGGAGGTACTGCTTGGGCCGGTCATCGCCGAAGAACTGGCGAGCGAGGGGCCGGAGGCGCACCCCCTCGCCCCCGGCCAGCACAACTGCCCAGGTTTGGCCGGAGACGCCGTGTGTTAAGTCCATGTGAGCGCCAGGCTTCCTCGCAACCGCCGCGGGTGGGTTCATGCGCCACTCTCCTGGCTGCGGGTCCAACCGGTAGGTTGCGGGACTGGAGCGAGGGGGCGCCACTCTCGAATATGGAGAAAAGGACAAATTACAGCTCCACCGCCAGCCTCTGGATCTCCCGTATCAGGGTATCCCAGCGGGCCAGCATGGCCCGGACGACTTCAGGATCGTCGCCGATCCGAAGCCGCTTCACCTCTTCGGATAGAATCCCCCGATACCTGGTCGCCTTGCTCACGATGGCGTAGAGCCGCTTGTCACGCTCCTCGAGGGGCTCGAGAAGGTCGGCATCGAGTGGATCGATAGCGCGGCGACGGGTCGCGGCGTCAGTCATCGCACGCTTCATGGCAACTCCCCTCCATTGGACGACGGGTCTATTGCGGATAGCCTGGGTTCCTGCCGGCTCATCGTTAGATCACAACGAGTGACTTCCCCTGGGAAGCCAGCCAACCCCGCACTTTTGCCCAGATCTGGGGCTCGCGCTCCTGCCAGCCCTCGACCGCCCTGGCGGGCACGATGAGGTAAGGGCGTTCGTCATGTGATGCGGCCTCGACGAACCTGGCCAAATCGGTACGCGATGCCCGAGTCTCGGTCAGCATTTCCTGGCAGGTCATCTCATCCTCCCGGTCAGCGACTTGCGCTCTGAATTTCGAAAAGATAAACGGTAAGCAAGAGCCGAGCCATGATTCCCGGCTAGGGAAATCAGCCAGATGCGATCGGCCGCCTATGCCGGTCGGAAGGAATCTCCGACTCCAAGCGGTAAGACTTTCCGAGTCCTCCATCCGAGTCCTCCATCCAGGCCCAGACCGGGTGAGCCGTCGGAGCAATCGGGCCCAAATTTTCTGGGGATTTACCTTATTGACGTGACCGGCGCATCGCTGGTCTGTTAGCATGTTGCCCTTCCGACCATGAGACTTCTGGAGCCGGCCCTCGCCCGCTACGGCATTGCAGTGGCATTGGCCATTGGGGCGGTCGCGCTTCGCGATGCCCTGTCACCGCTCTGGGGGCTCAAGTTCCCGCTCATCACCTTCTTTCCCGCGGTGGTGGTCAGCGCCTGGTTCGGAGGCCTGGGGCCGGGGGTGACCACGACGGTGCTGTGCGCGGTGAGCGCGGCCTATCTGTGGTTTGCGCCCCTGAAGAGCTTCCAGATGAAAACATGGGGCGATATCGTCGGCCTGATTGTATTCGTCGGCGTCTGCCTCTTCATCAGCATGATGGTTGATACCCTGCATCGGACTCGCGGGAGGCTCATCGCCCAGTTGCGCCAGCTCGAGGACGAGCGGCGAATCCGCCGAGGACGGGAAGAGGCACAGGCGCGCCTCGCCGCCCTCGTCCACTCGTCCGATGACGCGATCATCAGCAAGACCCTCGACGGCACGATCACGTCTTGGAACGCGGCCGCCGAGCGGATCTTCGGCTACTCCGCCGATGAGATCATCGGCCGCTCCATCACGGCCATCGTCCCGCCCGATCGGTTGGCCGAGGAGGATCGAGTGCTCCGCGCGATCCGCCGCGGCGAGTCCCTGGAGCACTTCGAAACCGTTCGGTGGCGCAAGGACGGTGCGGTGATTCCGATCTCGCAGACCATCTCGCCGATCAAGAATGCCGCCGGAGAGATCATCGGGGCGTCGAACATCGCCCGCGACATCTCGGCCCGCAAGCAGGCCGAGGAGGAAAAAGCTCTGCTCCTGAAGGCGATGGAGGTGGCGCGCGCCGAAGCGGAGGCGGCGAACCGGGCAAAGGACCAGTTTCTCGCCATGCTGGGGCATGAGCTGCGCAATCCCCTGGGCGCTATCAGCAATGCGGTCCAGGTCCTGCAGCAGCGCGGCGGGCGAGAGGATGTGACCACTCACGCCACGGACGTGATCGCCCGCCAGGTCAGCCATCTGGCGCGACTCACGGATGATCTTTTCGACGTCGGCCGGGTGATCACGGGGCGGATCGTGCTCGAGCGGCAGCCCATCGAGCTCCTGGAGACGGTCGACCGGGCCTTGAGTACGCTGCGGGCGGGCGGGAAGATCGATCGCCATGCCGTCACGCTCGAGGGCCAGCCGGTATGGATCACCGCGGACGCGCCGCGAATCGAGCAGATCGTGATCAATCTGGTCGGGAACGCGCTCAAGTACACGCCGCCGGATGGCTCGATCCGGGTCGAGGTGACCCGTACTGGCCCGACGGCTGTGATCTGCGTCGAGGACACGGGCGCCGGCATCGCGCCCGACCTGCTCCCTCGCATCTTCGACGCCTTTGTCCAGGGAGCGCCGCCCCCCGATCGGGCCCAGGGAGGGCTGGGGATCGGCCTGACCCTCGTCAAGCAGCTCGCCGAGCTTCATGGGGGTCGAGTGGAAGCGCGTAGCGGCGGGCCGGGCAAAGGCAGCGTGTTCACGGTCAGGCTTCCCGCGATAGCCCCGCCGGCGCGAGGGCTTTTGCGTTCCGAGCAAGCCTCGACGAACGAGGCGCCATCGCCCGCTTCCCAGCTCCGCGTCCTGATCATCGAGGACAATGACGACTCGCGCGAGATGCTGCGACGCCTGCTCGAGCTGTCGGGCCACATCGTCACCGAAGCGTCGGACGGTCCGGGCGGCATCGAGGCGGCGCTCCACTCGCGCCCCGATATCGCGATCGTTGACATCGGACTTCCCGGATTCGACGGGTACGAGGTCGCTCACCGCCTCCGCGCGGCTCCAGAAGCGAAGCGGCTGCGGTTGATCGCTCTCAGCGGCTATGGACTGCCCGGGGACAACCAGCGGGCGCGCGAGGCCGGATTCGACGCGTATCTGACGAAGCCGATCAATGGTGAGAAGGTGGCCGAGATCTTCGCGACGGTGCAGCGCGGGCCGTGATCGTCAGTGCCGCGCCGCGATCCTCGGTGACGGCTGCCCCACATGGATGTGCGCGCCCGAGGTCGAGCCCGGGATGGCTCCCCACGAGGCGATAAAGGGGATGCCGGCTCCGCGGAGATAGTCCATCAGCGCCCGCCCCTCAGGACTGTCCGGGTGCACCGCCACGTCGAGCGCGTCGTGATGGTCGAAGCCCATCCGGTCGTGCAGCGGCGTCTGGCCGAATGCGCTGATGGGCAGGGCGCGGCCGAAGCGGGCCGCGAAGAACTGTTGCAGTTTGGCCGTGCCGGATCGAAGCGACCAGGCGGCCTGTCCGTTGAACCGGATCAGGAACGCCGTCCGCTGGTAGCCGCCGGGCGCTAGCGGTGAGAGCGAGGCAAGGGTTCCGGCCGCGGCAGCTTCCGCGATGGCATGGTCGGCGAGCATGATGTGCCGCCGAGTGTCCTCAACGTTCTGCTGGGCAATTGTCACCGCCGACTCACGTTCCTCGAGGTCGCGCCTGGAAACGAGCTCGCGGGCAAGGAGGCCCCGCCATCGCTCGCGCTCGGCGGTCGCGGTAGCAAGATCCTTTTGCTGCAGGAGCAGCAGGTCCGCGAGGCTTGCCCGATACTCCTTCAGCGCGCCGACGAGCTCGGCGGCCCGCTTGAGGGGGTCGGTTCCGTGGGCCGGCGGCTTGACTGTCGCCCGCGGCGAGGATGTCCGGCTCTGAGCGAGCGAAGCGGCTTGGGTTCCCAGGACCAGGGCCAGAGCGAGCGCCAAGGTCCGCCTCGCCAGGCGTGCCCTCTCGGCTCTTACGCCCTGTGATGATCGGCTCATGAATCCAGTATATATAGATGGATAGGTGGCCCGACCCCTTCCGGGTCTGGGACAGGGGGGACACGGGGAGGTGGGTGGCGGTATAGTAAATGAAGTCAGGGCATCGTCCGTCTAAGGAGGCGCCGATGAAAAAGTCGGGATTGATATCGCTCCTGGTAATTGGGTTGCTTGTCCTCACGGCAGCGCCTGGTTTCGCCCATCATCATTGGCATGGGCGCGGGGGCGTGTTCATCGGAATCGGGCCTGCGTATTGGGGCCCGTATCCGTATTGGTGGTATCCACCCCCCTACTACGCCTACCCCCCTCCGACGGTAGTCGTTGAGCAGCCGCCGGTATACGTTGAGCAGCAGCCTCCCGCCTCAGCGGCCCAGGGCTACTGGTATTACTGCATGAGCGCCAAGGCGTACTATCCCAATGTTCAAAATTGCTCCGAGGCCTGGGTAAAGGTGCCGGCGCAACCTCACTGATATGAAAAAGCTCGTCGCCCTTCCCGTCGTGGCCAGTCTCGTGCTCGCGTCCTGCGCGACCGTCCCCACCGGGCCGAGCGTGATGGTAATACCCGGGAGCGGGAAGAGCTTCGAGGAGTTCCAGACCGACGATGCGATCTGCCGCCAGTGGGCGGTACAGCAGTCCGGAACGCCTAATCAGGCCGCCGCGCAAAGCACGGTGGGCGGGGCGGTGATCGGCACCGTCGTGGGAGCCGCGGCGGGTGCGGCGATAGGCGCGGCAGCGGGCAGCCCGGCAACGGGCGCCGCCGTGGGCGCAGGCGCCGGACTGCTGGGTGGAACCATGATCGGCGCCGGCAATTCCTATGCCTCGAGCGGCTCGGCGCAGCGCCGCTACGACGTGACGTACATGCAGTGCATGTACACGAAGGGCAATCAGATCCCGGTGGCCCGGGGCTCGCAGCCGGCGCGCAGCGCGCCGCTGCCGCCCCCACCGCCTCCGCCGCCGGCTTCGAATCAGCTCCCGCCGGGGATTCCTCCCCCGCCTGCGGGATCGCCGCCGCCTCCGCCGCCCGGCCCCACTCAGTAGCGCCGCCCTGACGCGGCGGCGTGAGAAGCTCCGCCCCGCGGACTGCGATTCAAGCTAGGGCGGCCCTCACGCCAGCAGCGCCGCGCGTTCAGCGCGTTCGCCAATGTCCCTCGATCCAGATATGTCCGCCGCCCCGTGGCGCCCAGTGAGCTGGCACCCAGACGTAGCCCGGTCTCACAGCCTCCCAGTGTCCAGGCTGCCAGACATAGCCGCCGTGCCGCCAGGCCCAATGGCCTTGCACCCAGACGAAGGCCGGCCCCGGCTGTACCGGGACGACTTCCACCTGTGGCGGCGGGGACTGCGGGGGTGTCCTCACCACGACGGGCTCGGCGACGACGCAGCCTGATAGCAAGAGTCCGGCGCCCAGCCCGAGCAGCGCGCTGCGCAGATGCTGTCCGCTCATGAGCGAATCCTCCTCTTGACCAGCCTAGGGGAATAAAAGAGGGCTGCCGACACGTCCACCGGGTAGGAGGACGCAATGATGAAATTTCTCTGGGTCGCGCTGCTCGCCCTGCTTCTGTCCGGCTGTGCCATCGTCCCGGTTGCTCCGTATGGCTACGATCCGGCGCCGCGCCCTCGGGGCTACCACGGCTATCCGACCTATCCGCAGCGTTACTATGGGCATCCGTACCCCTATTATGGGCGACCGTACTCGCAGTGGCAGGGTCGTTGACCGCCTGCTAGCCCTCGCGCCGCCCCGGTGACGGCCTAGGCGGACCCTGCCGACAAGGGAATGCAGGCGCTGGCGAGGACGTGGACACTGACGCGTTCCCCCAGCCGGACGCGGGCCGGAGTCGGACCGGCCGCGCGCAGGACGACGTCGCTCTCGTCGAGCTGAACCTGGTAGTCCACGGCATCGCCGAGATAGCTGGCGCGGACGACCGTGCCCGTGAGAAGGTTTCTCCCCCTTCCTCCCGATGACCCCCGAGAGAATTCCGACGCCGCGGGCGGCTCTAGCTCGATGTGATGCGGTCGGATCGAGATGACGACCGGCGTGCCGGGCTTCAAGTCGGTTGAGGCGACGTCCAGGCGCAGCCGGCCGCGGCTGACGGTGCCGGGCCCCTCGGCCACGCCGTCGATGAGATTGGTCTTGCCGACGAACTCGGCGACGAAGCGCGTCCGCGGATGCTCGAAGAGCTCCTCCGCGGTGCCGATCTGGACGACGCGCCCACTCTGGAGCACGGCCACCCGGTCCGAGATCACCATGGCTTCCGCCTGGTCATGGGTCACGTACAGCGTGGTGATCCCGAACGTTTCGTGCAGCCGCCGGATCTCGAAGCGCATTTCCTCCCGGAGATTCGCGTCCAGGTTGCTGAGGGGCTCGTCGAGCAGCAGGATCTCGGGCTCCACGACCAGCGCCCGGGCGACGGCCACACGCTGCTGCTGGCCACCCGACAGCTCTCCCGGATAGCGGGCACCATAGCCCTCGAGTTGAACGGCCTTCAGCATCTCCAAAACCCGCCGCTCCCTGTCGCTCTTCGGGACGCCATTGAAGCGCAGCCCGTAGGCGACGTTCTGGGCCACCGTCATGTGCGGCCAGAGGGCATAGCTCTGGAAGATCATCGCCATCCGGCGCCGCTCGGGCGGGATCACCGTCGCGGGGGACGAGAGGCAGCGCTCGCCAACCCAGATCTCTCCGGCTTCGGGTTTGAGAAACCCCGCCACGAGCCTGAGCGTCGTCGTCTTGCCACAGCCCGACGGTCCCAGCAGCGCCACCAGCTCGCCGGGCTGGACGCGCAGGTCGAGCCCCTCGACGGCCGCGACATCGCCGTAGCGCCTGGTCAGGCCCTTGATCGTGACCCCGGGCATGGCGGCTAGGGCGAGACGGACCCGGACTGTCTCGGCGTGAAGACGTCGCGGCCGAGCAGGGTCTGCATCAGGACAACGGTGGCGAACGTCATCACCAGCATGAAGAGTCCGAGGACGGCGATGGCGCCGAATTGGCCTTCCTCCTTGAGATCGAAGATCACCACTGACATGACCTTGGTATTCGGCGTGAAGAGGATGATGGAGGCCGACAGCTCGCGGATGACGCCGATGAAGATGAAGCACCAGGTGGCGATGATGCCGCTCTTCGCGAGCGGCGCGGTGATCTCCCGGAGCACGCGCAGTCGGCCCGCGCCGAGATTGCGGCCGGCTTCCTCCAGCTCGGGATGGATGCCGCGGAACGTGGCGTCGGATTGCGAGTAGCCGACGGGCATCTCCTTGGTCAGATAGGCGACGAAGAGGATCCAGAGCGTGCCGTAGAGCAGGAGTGGCGGGCGGGTATAGGCGATGAACAGGGCCACGGCCAGGACGACTCCCGGGATCACGACCGGTGCCAGCGCCAGAAATCCGAGGAGCTGATGGCCCACGATGATCTTGCGCGTGGTGATGTACGCGAGCAGCGCGGCAAGCCCGGCGCCGACGCAGGCGGTGAGCACGCCCAGCTCGAGCGTGTTGAGGATGGCGCTCTGGGTGGAGCTGTAGAGGAACGTGAACGACCAGTTCCCCAGCGTGAAGTTCTCCCAGGTGAGCGGCTGGGCCCAGGCACGCGAGAAGGCCGCCTTGGCGAGGATGCCATACGGCAGGAACACGGCGCAGGCGAGGACCGCGAGGCAGGCCAGCAGCGCGGGGTACCGCCACGCGCCGAGCGGGATTGCCCGGCGCTGCGCGCCCTTGCCGCCCACCGACGCATACCCGCGCCGGCCCAGAAGCTTCTTCTGGACGAGCAGGAGCAGCGCGGTGGCCAGCAGGAGCGGAACCGAGAAGGCGGCGGCCATCTCCACCTTGGGTGGGTACTGAAACAGCGCCCAGACCTGCGTCGTGATCGTGTGAAAGCCCGCGGGCAGCGCGAGGATAGCGGGCGAGCCGAAGAGTGCCAGCGCCTGCAGGACGGCCAGGATGAAGCCGCTCAGGACGGCGGGAGTCACCATCGGCAGCGTGACGGTGAGCGCCACGCGGAGACGGCTGGCGCCCAGGATGGCGGCGGCCTCCTCGAGATCGGAGGCGATGAGCCCGAGCGTATTGGCGATCATGATGTAGACGTAGGGGAAGGTGTAGATCGCCACCACGAAGACCAGGCCGGTCATGGAGAAGATGTTGAAGAGCGGCGCCTCCGCGCCGGTGAGATCGCGGTAGAGCGTGTTGAGGTAGCCCGCGTTCGGGCCGGCGAGCATCACCCACGCGAAGGCGCCGAGAAATGGCGGCGTCACGAAGGAGGCCATGATCAGGCTCCGGATCACGCGGGAGCCGGGCAGGTCGGTGCGGGCCGAGAGCCAGGCCATGGGCGCGCCGATGGCGAGCGCCAGGAGTCCCGACCAGAAGGCGAGCACCACGGTGTTCCAGAGGGCCTTCTGGAGCTGGGGATCGGTGAAGACGCGCGCGTAGTGAGCCAGTGTGAAGCCCCGCTCGCCGCTCACGCTCATGTAGCCGAGCCAGCCCAGCGGCAGAAGGATCAGCAGGCCGAGCGCGGCCGCCGTGATCACCCAGACGGGGGCGGAGCGGTCGAGCCCTTCGAGGCGCGAGGGACGAGACCGAACCGCCGCCTCGTGAACCATGGTCTCGGAATCAGGCTCCGAAGAACTCGACGAAGCGCGACTTGATCTCCTCGTTGCGCTTTTCCAGCTCCTCTGGGTCCACGTGGAGGAGTTGCAGCTCGGAGAGCTTCAGCCGGTCGGGCGGATACTTCACGCCGGGGTGGCCCGTGTAGAGCCCTTCGCTGTCCGCCAGCACCTGCTGGGTGCCGAGGCTGAAGATGAAGTCGGTGAACAGCTTGGCCGCGTTCGGATGCGGCGCGAAGCTGGCGATCGCGGTGGGCGAGACGACGAGCGGGACGCCTTCCTTCGGGTAGACGATCTCGACCGGATTGCCCTTCTTCTTGGTCTGGTAGAACGTGTAGTCGGCGCCGTTCACCGCGATGGGCCGCTCGCCGGAGGCCACGACGCCCGCGGGATCCACCGCGGACTGGACCAGCATGAGCCGGTTCTGGGCGAGCTGCTTGTAGTAGTCCCAGCCGTAGAGATGCACGAGCGCCAGCACGTGGGTGGAGATAACGCCGCTGTAGCCTGGATGCGCCGTGACGAGCTTGCCCTTCCACTTCGGGTCGAGCAGGTCCTTCCACGTGCGCGGCGCCTCTGCGGCCGAAATGATCTTCGTGTTGTAGGCGATGACGTTCACGGTGGCGCGAAGCGCGTAATGATAGCCGTCCTTGTCCTTGAACGAGGCCGGGAAACCCTCGACGCCGGCCGGCGTGTACTTCATCAGGAGCTTCTTCTCCTTCAGCAGCACGTAGTGGCCGGCATCCGAGGTGTGGATCACGTCCGCGTTCTTGATATTGGCCCCGAGCTCCTGCATGAGGCGCTGGAGGATGCGGTGCGAGCCGGTGCGGTGCACCTCCACCTTGATCCCCGGATACGCCGCCTCGAAGAGCTTGGCCACTTTCTCCGAGCTGGAGAGGGCCAGCGAGGTGTACCAGACCACCTTGCCTTCCTTCTTTGCCGCGTCGAGGCGCGCATCCTGGGCTGAGGCGGGGGAAGACGCCACAAGGACCATCACCACACAGAGCGCGAAGCGAAGGCGTGTCACTGCTTCCTCCTAGGCGGTGAGAGAATCCATTAAGGCGGTGAGCTGCTTCTGTGCCGTGAGCTGAGCGACCAGCGCGACGACCCGCGATGCCTGGTCATCGGACACGGCGAGCGCGGCATTGCCACGGAATTTCGCTTCGAGCTCCTCCCGAGTCATCGGACGATCCGGCCCGCCCCGCGAGTGATCCTGGCGCTCCTCGAGGAGGCGCCCGTCGCGCAGACGAATGGCCACGTGACCGATGAACTGGCGGGGATAGTCTATCGTCGGATCCACCTCGTAGCCCACCTTGGCCGCGATGCCGAGCACGACCGGGTCGTGAACGGCCTCATCGGTGAACTCGGCGAGCGTCGCTCGGCCCTTGGCGAGGATCACCGCCAGGAGATAGGGCAGGCTGAACTTCGCGGCATACCCATTGGGCGGGCGGTGCTTGCTCGCGAGCGGCTCCCAGAGGCGCGGAATCGGTCCTTCGGCGGTGCGGCACCGGATCTCCGCGATCTGGTCGAGCGCGATCCGCTGGCGCTCGCGGAGCCGCAGCGCGCAATCCATGTACGGATGGGCGATGGAGCCGCAGGGATACGGCTTGAATGTGAGCTGCTCCAGCTCCCAGCTCCGCCCGAGGCTTCCGAGCAGCCCATCCAGCTTGCCGGGCTCGACGCCGCCCGCGAACGCCGCATAGAAGCCGTGAGCCCCCTCGAACACCGTCTCCGGGCCCGTGAATCCTGAGCGGGCGAGGAGCGCCGCGGTGACGCCGGCATGCGCCGCCCAACCCGGATGCAGGCGCTTGGTCCACGAGCCGTCGGCCAGATACTCGATGATGCCGCCGGCCTGGCTGCCGCAGATCCCGAAGGCATGGACGAGCTGATCTTCCGTGAGCTTGTAGAGCTTGCCGGCGGCGGCCGCCGCGGCGAAGCTCCCGGTGAGCGCCGTCGGATGATAGTGGCGCGCGTGAAATCGGCCGGGCACGGCGAGCCCGACGCGGCACATGACTTCCACGCCTGCGATGATCGCTTCGAGCGCCGCGCGCCCCGATGCGCCCAGCGCTTCTCCGACGGCGAGCGCGGTGGTCACGGCCACCGAGCCCGTGTGGACGATGGCGTCCTCCCGCGTGTCGTCGAAATCCAGCCCGTGGGCGAGCGTGCCGTTCGCCAGCGCCGCGCTCGCGGCGCCCACTCGCACCTTGCTCCCGATCAGCGTGCTCTCCTGGGGGCCGCCCAGACGCTCGGCGGCCTCCGAGACCGCGCGGCCGAAGTCCTGCCGGGACGAGGCGAGGCAGCTGCCGATGATGTCCAGCGCGAGCAAGGTCGCCCTCGCGACGACCGGGGCGGGCACGTCCTCCAGCGTCAAGCCGAGGACGAAGCGCGCGTAGCGCCGGGCTACCGATGGATGAGACACGCGTAGTTTTTACTCCTCCCTCGGCAATCTTACAAGGCCCTCGCGTCCCGCTGCCGTTCAAGCTCTTGGCGGGGCTGCGATTCTGATTTGGTCTGCTTCTTGCTGCGGTTACGACCAGGTCCGGCGGACTTGTGCGCCCCAGACCTCAAGGAGGACCGAGCGATGCTTCGACGGATGATTCTCGGCGGGCTCGTGATCGTCGCCCTCGTGGGCGCGGCCGCTCCGAGTCACGCCTCGGTGAGCGTGAACATCGGCATCAATGTTCCGGCTCCGCCGCGTCTCGTGGTCGTGCCGGGCACGCCCGTGCTCTATGCGCCGAGCGTGCATGCCAACTACTTTTTCTACGGTGGCCAGTACTACGTCTTTACCAACGGTTTCTGGTACGTGGGGCCCAGGCACAATGGCCCCTGGGTGGTCGTGCAGCCCGCGTTCGTGCCGCGGCCCATCCTGGCGGTGCCGGTGTCGTACTATCGCGTGCCGCCCCGTCACTGGAGGGCGTGGCATCGTGAGACGCCGCCGCGTTGGGAATCCCACTGGGGCCGCCGGTGGGAAGAGCGCGAGCACCGCGAGGGAATTAGAGAAGAGCGGCGCGAGGAGCGACACGAAGGTCGCGAGGAGCGCCGGGACGAACGTCATGGTGAGCGCCACGAAGGACGCGGGGGCGGACGGCGGTAGCTGAAGCCGGGGGGGGGGCGCGAGCGGCTCACCCTGAGCCCGCGCGCCCTTGACCCTTCCCTCACCACCCACTAAGCTGGGGCGGTGAATCCCGAAGAGCGGTTTCAGACGCTTCATGAGATCGCCAAGGCGGCGCGGCAGAACCTCGATCCTGGCCCCTGGGACTATCTCATCGGCGGGGCCGAGACGGAGACGACGCTCAAGCGGAACCGTCAGGCCCTGGATTCCATCGCCTTCCGCCCGCGCGTGCTGAGGAACGTCTCGAAGATCGAGTGCCACTGGTCCCTCTTCGGGCGCGCGGTACGGATTCCCGTCATGCTGGCGCCCATCGGCTCGATCGAGACCTTCACCGAAGGCGGCGGGGCCACGGCCGCCAAGGCCTCCGCCGAGTTTGGCGTCCCGCAGATGCTCAGCTCCGTGTGCAATCCCGGGCTCGAAGCCGTGGCCGCCGCAGCCGACAACTTCCGCATCTTCCAGCTCTATGTGAGGGGCGACGACGCCTGGGTGGACGAGCACGTCGAGCGAGCGGTGGCGAACGGCTATGCGGCGTTCTGTCTCACCGTCGACACGGCAACGTACAGCCGGCGCGAGCGGGATCTGGCCAAGCGATTCGTGAAGCCCTGGCGCGCCCGCGCGACCGGACACGAGTACCAGGCGGCACTCAGCTGGGATCAGGTGAAGCGGTTCAAGGATCGCCACACGATCCCGCTCATCCTCAAGGGGATCGCGACGGCGGAGGACGCCGACCTCGCGTGCGAGCACGGGGTCGACATGATCTATGTCTCCAATCACGGCGGCCGTCAGCTCGACCACGGTCGCGGAACGATGGAGATCCTGCCGGAGATCGTCGCGGCCGTGGGCGGCCGCGCGGCGGTCATGGTCGACGGCGGCTGTCTGCGCGGCACGGATGTCGTGAAGGCGATGGCGCTCGGCGCTCAGGCGGTGGGCATCGGCCGTTTGGCCTGCATGGGGTTGGCCGCGGCGGGGCAGGCAGGACTTGTGCGCGCCCTCGAGCTGCTCGAGGACGAGATCCGGATCTGCCTCGGCCTGCTCGGCGTGAACAACTACTCGATGCTCAGCGCTTCCTATTTGCACGCGGCGCAGCCTGTGGGCCCCGCCCACGCGACCAGCGCCTTCCCTCTGCTCGAGGAAGGCTATTAACCGACTGCCATCCCGCCTCGACCGCGGCCCTGATGCATAACCCGGGACCCGCTTCCGTGGCACAGGCGACGCTAATAGACAGCGCCACGTCTCTACGAAGAAGGAGGAGTCATGAATAGGCGGGAGTTTCTGAGAAGTGCTGGAATCCTTTTCGCGGCGGTAGTTCTTGCGCTCTACGGCAGCCCGCTGAATGCAGCCGATCCGCAGCCAGTTACCGTCCTCGTCACCTATCACTCGGCTACCGGCAACACCGAGAAGATGGCCCAGGGAGTGGCTGAGGGGGCCAAGGCTGTGCCAGGTACGAGCGTCGTCCTAAAGCGGGTCGGTGAAGTCGCGGCCAACGACCTCTCATCCTCCGACGCCGTCATCGTCGGGTCGCCGGTGTACTTCGCTAACATGTCGGGCGAGGTCAAGACGTTCTTCGACAACTGGTCGCTGAAGTTCGGCCTGTTCCAAAATCGCAAGATGCGCAACAAGGTTGGCGCGGCGTTTTCGACTGGTGCGGGGGTCTCGGCCGGGAAGGAATTCACGATACTTGGCGTTCTGGCGGCTATGCTCAACAATCAGATGATTGTCGTGAGCGGTGGCGGAGGATTCGGCGCGAGCGCCACCACTGGTCCCGAGTCGCCCGGCATCGACGAGAAGGAACTCGCAGACGCCCGCGACCTCGGCAAGCGCGTGGCGGAAGTCGCTGCTGTTGTCAAACGGGGATCTGGCAAGTAATGCTGCCGTGAGTACTCACCCGAAGCAGCGGTCCGGGACTATTAGAGGTAGACGGCCTTGAGGGCGGGTGCCGGGTAACGCTCACCTGCAGCGGCGCCGGCGGGCACCGCCTCGGCGATCCGCTTGACGTCCTCGGCGCTCAGCTCGACATCGATCGCCCCAACGTTCTCCTCGAGGCGCTCCTTCCGCTTTGTTCCTGGGATCGGGACCACGTCAGGCCCCTGGGCCAGGAGCCAGGCGAGCGCCAACTGTCCGGGCGTGCAGTGCTTCTCCTGCGCGATGGCCTCGACTCGGCGGACGAGTGCGAGGTTCTTTCCGAGGTTCTCCTCCTTGAAGCGGGGATGGTCGCGGCGGCGATCGTCCTGCGGGATCTCGTCCGCGCTCCGGACACTCCCGGTGAGCAGGCTCCGGCCGAGCGGCGAATAGGCCACGAACGAGATGCCGAGCTCGCGGAGCGTGGGGAGCGTCTCCTCGGCCTCGGTGCGGTAGAGCAGAGAGAATTCACTCTGGAGCGCGGTGATCGGATGCACCTTGTGGCCGCGGCGAATGGTCGCGGGCGCGGCTTCCGAAAGGCCGAGGAATCGCACCTTGCCCCGCTCGACGAGCCGGGCCATGGCGCCGACCGTATCCTCGATGGGCACGGAGGGATCCACGCGGTGCTGGTAGTAGAGATCGATCGTCTCCACGCCGAGGCGGCGGAGGCTCGCGTCGCAGGCCTGGGGCACGTATTCCGGTCTGCCATTGACCCCTGGCGTGCCGTCAGGCTTCCGGAGGTTGCCGAACTTGGTAGCCAGCACGACATGCTCGCGCCGGCCGCGCAGCGCCTTGGCCAGGAGCTCTTCGTTCTGGCCCCAGCCATACATATCCGAGGAGTCGAGGAAGTTCACGCCGAGCTCGAGGGCGTGCTGCACGACGGCGATGGACTCCGCCTCGTCGCCTTTGCCGTACACATTGGACATGGACATGCAGCCCAGGCCGATGGCCGAGACGCTGAGCGTGCTCTGGCCGAGCTTTCGATATTGCATCACGCCCTCGCCGCCGTCGTCTTGGAAACCCAGTCGAGACCGAGGTCGGCCAGCTTGGCGGCAGTCGGGTACCCGGTAGCGGGGTCGCAGCCCGCGAGGCGGTAGTACGTCTCCCGGGCCCGCTCGAATTCCTCGGTGGTGAGCGCCACGCCGGCCGTCGGCCCCTTGCCGCCGAGCGGCTGGAAGAGCTTCTTGGGCAGCGTGTCCGCCTCTTTCCCGATTCCCTCGCGCGCGTTGAACGCGCGCATCAGATTGATCCGCCGCTCGCCCACCTCGAGCAGCTCCTTCATCGTCGCATCCCAGCCGGTGCCCGAGCGCACGAGCTCGACGGTCTCGGCGGGGCCGTAGAGCTGCCACGACGGGCCCCAGACGAACTGGCAGAGGCCGAGCGTATCGAGCGCGGAATAGAAGCATTGCGTGGTGAAGGCGAAGCGCACCTTGTCGTCGGAGAGATCCCTCAGATCGAGGTCCCCGAACTCGCCGAGCTCGGCCAGGCGCCGGCGGTGGAGGCTGCCGGGCTTGGTCTTGAGCATCGAGTCGTGCTCGGAGGACTGGTGATCGGCCCCGAACGCGTTGACCGCGTAGATCAGTCCGAGGGATCTCTTGTGCTGAGGCATATGGGCGGGCAGCTCCTGGCCCTTGACCGTGACGGTGAGATCCACTGCGGCGGGCCCGAGCGTTTTCGCGGCCCGGAGGCTGCCCTCGGCGAGCAGGTCGCCCACGCCGCGCCGGAGCGCGATCGCCTCGATGGCGCGGAGCACGGACTGGCCATCGCCGAAGGCCAGGCCGAGTCCCTTATCGTCGAGCAGGCCCTTGGCCTTCGCCTCCATCGCCCACGCGATGGTGGCGCCGGCCGAGATCGTGTCCATGCCGTACTTGTTGGCGTCCGCCGAGGCCTTCGCCAGCAGCTTGAGGTCGCCCACGCCGCACATCGAGCCAAAAAAGGTGAGCGTCTCGTACTCGGGACCGCCGTAGATCGGGTCCACGTCGATGCCGGGCTCGTGGACTTCGACCACGCGCTTGCACTTCACGATGCACGCGTAGCAGGTGTCGCGCTCCTTCAGGATGGTCTTGACCATCGTGGAGCCGTCGATGTCCTTGCACTGCTCGAAAGTGCCCTCGGTATAGTTGCGCGTGGGCTGGCCGCCCATCTTGTCCTGGATGGCGAGAACTCCCGCCGTCCCGTACTCCCCGAACCAGCCGATGCCGGGGTTCATCTCCTGCATTTCTTTGAGCCGCTTGACGAGCCCGCGGAACTCCTCGGGCTTGGCGGGCTTCGGCGACTTGGTGCCGCGCACGACCACCGCTTTGAGCCGCTTCGACCCCATCACCGCGCCCATGCCCGTCCGGCCATTGGCGCGGTTCACCATGTTCATGATCGCGGCGAAGCGGACGAGGTTCTCGCCCGCGGGGCCGATCTGGGCGATTTCTGCCTTTGGATCGCCCACCTCTTCCTTGAGGAGACGATCGACGTCGCCGGTGACCTTGCCCCACAGATGCTTCGCCGGCCGCAGCTCGGCCTGGCCGTCGTGGAGCCAGAGGTAGACGGGCTCGGCCGCCCGGCCGCTGAAGACGATGGCGTCGGTGCCGGCGGCCCGCATCTCGGCGGGGAAGAAGCCGCCGCACTGGCTGTCGCCGATGGCGCCGGTGAGCGGCGACCGCGCGCAGGCGGTCATCCGGCTCTGCCCGGAGATGGCGAGGCCCGTGAGGGGACTCACCGCCATGACCAGCACGTTGTCGGGGCCGAGGGGATCGGCACCGGCGGGGATCTGCTTGAGCACCAGATAGGCGGCCAGCGCGCTGCCGCCGGGATATTTCCGGTAGACATCATCGGGCAGCGTCTTCGTCTCGACGGTGCCGCGGCTGAGATCCACGTGATGAACGGTCGCTATCAATGCCAAGGCTCGCCCTCCTTTGACGTGAAGCTTACCTCAGCCCGCAACCTTGGGCCGGACTTCGGCGCGCCGTCACTCGCCGCGGAACACGGGCCGGCGCTTCTCGAGCATGGCGCGCCGGCCCTCGCTGGCATCGGCGCTCTTCCGGGCCCGGTTCGCCAGGTCGTCGAGATCGTCGTGTGCGATGCCTTCCCGCGACGCCACGGCGCGCAGCAGGACGGCCTTCATCCCCTGGAGCGAGAGCGGCGCATTGGCCGCGATGCTTCGCGCGAGGGTGTACGTTGCCCCTTCCACTTGGGCCTGCGGCACCACCTGGTGGACCATGCCGATCTCGTAGGCGCGCCGGGCGTCGATGGGACGGCCCGTGAAGAGCAGCTCGCGCGCCTGAGCCGGGCCGAGGATCTCGACGAGCTTCTGGCCGAGCGGGATCATGGCGATGGTGGGATGCCGGGAGCGCTCCACGCGCTGCAGCACGCGGACGACCCCGCGCTCGGGGTCCGCCGCCTCGCCCTGGCGCTGCTCCATCTCACTGAGGTCCATCCCAGAACAGAACGCGGGGCCCGCGCCCCTGACGACGACCACGCGCACGTCGGGGTCGGCGTCGAGCGCGTCGAAGGCGGCGCCGAGCGCGACCAGGAGCGCCGCATTCATCGCATTGCGCTTGTCCGGGCGGTTGAGCGTGACGGTGGCGATGCCGTTCTCAGCGGTGACGAGCACTTCGTCGGCCATGGAGTCCTTTCCCCGGCGGCTCGGGGCGCCACCTTATGAGAGCGCCGGCCGGTTGTCAACACGCAGTTGTCCCGCGCGAGCGCTTCGGGTAGAGTCCCCGCACGAGGAGTCATCCATGACGGCGTTCTCCGGCTTCACGCTGCCGGACGAGCTGCGCATTCTCCGCGAACAGGTCCGGCGGGTCATCCAGGACGAGATCATCCCGCTCGAGCAGCGGCTCGATCCGGACGCGCCCGATATCCCGCGCGAGGATTTTCTGCGGCTGTCGGCCAAGACGAAGGCGGCCGGGCTCTGGGCCCTGGGCGCGCCGGAGAAGTACGGCGGCGGCGGGCTCGACACCTTCAGCATGTGCGTCGTGCTCGAGGAGATGTCGCAGCACCGGATGGGGCTTTACAATCCCGGCTGCGGCATCTTCGGACGCTATCCGCCTCCCGCGATCTGGGCCGGCACGCGCGCGCAGATCGAGAAGTACGCGGTGCCGGCGCTGCGCGAGGGCCACGAGACCTTCTGGGCCATCACGGAGCCCTCGGGCGGCTCCGATCCCGCCGGCGCCATCCAGACGCGGGCCGAGAAGCGTGGCGATCACTGGGTGCTCAATGGGCGCAAGGTCTTCATCTCTCGAGCGCACGACGCGCCCTGGGGCGTCGTCTTCGCCCGCAGCGACAAGGCCAAGGGACGGGCCGGCATTTCCTGCTTCATCGTGGAGCACGGCATGCCGGGCTTTACGGCCCAGCCGATCCGGACCATCCGCACCTCGTCGGTGCCCACCGACGTGGTCTTCGAGGACTGCAAGCTGCCGGCCGAGAATCTCATCGGCGAGGAGGGCCAGGGCCTGGATCTGGCCTTCGATCTCCTGGTCAAGCAGCGCTTCCCGTATTCGGCCTGCAATCTCGGCGTGGCTGTGGCCGCGCACCGAATGGCCATCGCCCATGCCAAGCAGCGCTCGACCTTCGGCGCACCGCTGGCTGAGCGCCAGGCCATCCAATGGATGCTGGCCGACGCGGAGGTGGAGATCCGCGCGGCGCGCTGGCTCATCTGGGAGGGCGCGTGGAAGGCCGACCGCGGCGAGGACGCCCGCGTCGAGGCCTCCATCGCCAAGCTCTATTCGAGCGAGGTGCTCGGGCGCGTCGTGGACGCCGCGGTCCAGATCCACGGCGGCTACGGAGTATCGAAGGAATTCCCGCTCGAACGCTGGTATCGTGAGGCGCGGGTCCGCCGGATCGGCGAAGGCCCCTCGGAGGTGCACCGCATGGTGATCGCCCGCTCGCTCTTCCGCCGATGAGCATGCTCACGCTCGGTGAGGTGACGATCTCGCGTGTGGTCGAGATCAGCCAGTCCTTCAACCGCACGCCTCAGCTGCTCCCGGACTCGACGCCGGAAGCCGTCGCGCGGCATCACAGCTGGCTCAAGCCGCACTTCTGGGACGACTCGGTAGGCGATCTGGCCGCGCGCATCCAGTCCTATATCGTGCGCACGCCCGAGCACACGGTGCTCATCGACACCGGCGTGGGTAATGACAAGTCGCGTCCCGGCTCGCCCGCCTGGGATAAGCGCCAGGGCAGCTATCTCGCCGATCTCCGCGCGGCGGGGCTCGCTCCCGATGACGTAACCCTGGTCCTCTGCACCCATCTGCACGTGGACCACGTCGGCTGGAATACGCGGCTCGAGCGCGGAGCCGGCGGGCGGGAGCGCTGGGTGCCCACGTTCCCAAAGGCCACCTATGTCTTTGCCGGCGAGGAATGGGAGTTCTGGCGGCACGAGAGCGAGAGCGGCCGGGAAGCCTCCGGCTGCATCGCCGACAGCGTGATTCCGGTGGTGGAGGCGGGGCAGGCGCGCTTCGTGAACGCGCCCTGCGCGATCGATCCGTGGCTCTCCTACGAGCCCTGGATCGGCCACACGCCAGGCCATGTGGCCGTGCGGCTCCGGACCAGCGCCGGCAGCGCCGTCTTCTCCGGCGACCTCATGCACCGCACGGTGCAGGTGGCCGAGCCAGGCTGGAGCAGCAAGTTCTGTTACGATCCGACGCGCGCCGCGACGACACGCCGCGAGTTCGTCGAGCGACACGCGGCGTCGGGCGATCTGGTGCTGCCCGCCCATTTCCCGCACCCCGGCCGCATCGTGCGAGAAGGGGGCGGCTGCCGTTTCGAGCCCGTCATGCTCGCGCCCGCCCACGCCACCGGCGCCTGATGGCCTGGCTCAATCCGATGACAGCGTCGCACCACGGCCTGGTGCACGGGCTCGCGGGCGGAGTGGGCCCCCCGAGTCCCGTCCGCAGCTCAAAGCAGTTCGAGCCGAGGGACGGCCGAGCGCCGCAGGCGCGAGCGTCACGAGGCGAGGGCTGAGTTGAGCCTGCGTTCGGGCAAGTGGGTGATGGAGCCCGTCGCCCGGGGCGGCCGCGGCGACAGGACCCGCCCGTCTCGCGCGTCGCCCCTCGACTCAGCGAAGTCCACGAGGCTCATTAGCTGCCCGAGCGGCGAAGGAGACCCATGCTGCCGCTGACCGGGATCACCGTGGTGGAGATCGCGCAGAACCTGGCCGGGCCCATGGCCGGCGAGATCCTCGCGCATCTGGGCGCCGACGTGGTGAAAGTGGAGCGGCCCGAGGGCGACGACGCCCGCGCGTGGGGCCCGCCCTTCCACAAGGGCGTCTCGCCGGCTTTCCTCGCAGTCAATGCGAACAAGCGGTCGATCACCCTCGATCTCAAGGACCAGCGGGCGCTGGCATGGCTCACCGATTTCATCGGTCGCGCGGATGTGCTCGTTCAGAATCTGCGCCCGGGCTCGCTCGAAGCCCTGGGGCTCGGCCCCGAGGTGCTACTGGCCCGCCATCCGCGGCTGGTCTACTGCTCGGTCTGGGCATTTGGGCGGAGCGGGCCACTCCGGCTCAAGCCTGGCTATGAGCCCATGGTCCAGGCCTTCTCGGGACTCATGATGATGAACGGTGACGAGGGTGGGCCGCCGACCCGGATCGGCACATCCATCCTCGACTACGGCACGGGCATGTGGACAGCGATCGGCGCCCTGGCGGGCCTCGTCCAGCGCCAGCGAACGGGACGCGGCTGCGTCGTGGACGCCTCGCTGTTCGAGACGGGACTCGCGTGGCTCAAGGGGCATTTCGCCTCCTACCGCGTCTCGGGTGACGTGCCCGAGCGCCACCGGACCGGCAGCCACCGGGTGGTCCCGTTCGAAGGCTTCGAGACCAAGACCGGGCCCATCATCATCGCCGCTGGCAATGAGCGGCTCTTCGCCAAGCTCGCCGCCGCGCTGGGCCATCCCGAGTGGGCGAAGGATCCTCGCTTCACGAGCAACTCGGCGCGCGTCGCCAACAAGGCGGAGCTCGTCGCCGCGATCGCGCGAATCATGCTCACGCGCAGCAAGGGGGAGTGGATCGATGCGCTCGAGGCCGCCGGGGTGCCGTGCGCGCCGATCAACACCCTGCCCGAGGCGGTAACGGAGCCGCAGGCGGCCGCCACCGGGATGATCCAGCCGGTCCCAGGCGACGATTGCGAGCTCGTGGGGCTGCCGCTGTCCTTCGATGGGGTGCGGCCGGGCATCCGGATGGCCCCGCCCGGCATCGGCGAGCACAACCGCGAGATCCTGGAGGCGGGCCAGCCATGAGCGTCACGCGTTTGCTCTTCGTCGTCGCCCGCGAGGACCCGGCGAGATTCGAGTACATCCAGCAGCAGTTCGCCGACGAGCCGGAAGTCGAGATCGTTTTCGACCGTCGCCATGCCGACCGGCGCGCTGATCGCGGTGTCTTTATCGCGAAACGACCCGAGCGAAGGGGCGGGCGCGATCGCCGCCGGCACCAGGTACGTGGTGATCTCACCGCCCTGGGCTGGGCGCTCGTCACGACCGGTCCGCCCGTCGCGGACGGTACCGACGAGGCACAATGCTGAGCGACAATGACGGCTACCGGCAGATTCTCTCGGCTTCGGTTCCCTTTGAAAACCTGCCGCCGGGCGATCTCGACCACATCATCAGCGTCGGCTTGCTCGTCGAGGTGAAAGCCGACGAGATGGTGCTGTCCGAGCAAGCGCGGGGCCCCGGTCTTTACGTGGTGATCGAAGGCCTAGTCGAGGTGTTTCTCCCCGAGGTGTCCGGCAGCGGCCGCAGGCGGCCGAGCCGCGTGCGACTCAACACGCTGGGGCCCGGCCGCTGCCTCGGCGAATACTCGCTGATCGACGAGCACTCGGCATCGGCTTCGGCGCGGGCGGAGACGGCGGCGAAGCTCTTTTTCCTCTCCCGCGAAGAGTTCCGCCGTATCGCCGAAGGAGATCCGCGCGTGGGGAAGGTGATCTACCTCAACCTGCTGCGCTTTCTCATCAAGCGGCTCCGCGCCAAGGACGAGGACCTGGACCTCTACGTGTTCAACCCTGAGGATCAGGCGGCGCGCTGATTACCGGTCCAGAGAATCCGCTGGCAAGTTGACAATGCAATGGTCGCGCGGGGCGGCCGAGACGACAGGACCCGTCTCGAGCGTAATCCGGGAACTGTCCGCCTAACGAGGGGAATGCATGGGCAAGAAGCGCTGGTCGCTGTCGGTGCCGATGGAGGGCTTCACGCTGCCCGAGCTCGCCGAGCTGGCGCGCGAGGCGGAGGGGCTCGGCTATACCGATGCCTGGTCGTATGAGGTGGATGGCGCCGACGGCTTCACTCCGCTGGCCGTGATCGCACAAGCAAGCGGGCTGCGCGTCGGAACCGCCATCGCCAATGTCTACACACGCGGACCCGCCACGCTGGCCTCGACGGCCGCCGGACTCGCTGATCTGGCGCCGGGCCGTTTCGTGCTCGGCATCGGCTCGGGCTCCCAGGTGATCGTGGAGTCGTGGAACGGTGACCGCTTCGTCAAGCCCGCCACGCGAGTGCGCGAGATGGCGCAGGTGCTCCGCGCCGCGTTGGCCGGCGAGCGCGTGGTGTTCAAGGGCGAGACCATCGCGGTGGACGGCTTCCGGCTCTCCCGCGTGCCGGCCAAGCCCGTGCCCATCTATATCGCGGCGCTGCGTCCCGGCATGCTGCGCGTTGCTGGTGAAGTCGGCGACGGCGTCATCCTCAACTGGGGCTCGCCCGAGGACGTTCCCAAATCGGTGGCCGTGGTACGCGAGGCCGCCCGCAAAGCCGGGCGCGACTCTGAGGCCATCGAGGTCACGGCGCGGCTCTTCCTCAGCATCGACCCACCGGGCGGGGAATCGGACATCATGGTCAGGCGACATATCGCTGCGTACATGAATGTGCCGGTCTACCGTGCCTATCAGGAGTGGCTGGGCCGCACCGAGGCCCTCGCGCCCATGTGGAGTGCCTGGGCCGGCGGCGACCGCAAGGGCGCCGTCGCGGCCATTCCGGACCGGGTGATCGACGAGCTCGTCGGCCGCGGCCCGCTCGAGGCGATCCGCAAGCGCGTCCAGCGCTATATGGACAATGGGCTCGACACGGCCTTCCTCTCGCTCATGACCACGGAAACCGATCCGGAGCGCAAGCGCGTGCTGCTGCGCGAGGCGATCCGTGCCTTGGCGCCGTCGGCCTGACCGGGGCGAGCCGCCCAGAAGTGGCCATCGCCAACCTCAATTCGTCTGAAGGGAGAGCGCTCCTATGCCTGAGCGAACCTACAAGCTGATCGATCTGGTGGGAGTGTCGGACACGTCGGTGGAAGAGGCCATTACCCATGCTGTGGCGCGCGCGGCTCAAACGCTCAAGGGGCTCAACTGGTTTGAGGTCACCCAGGTTCGAGGACTCATTCGGGAAGGAAAGATCAGTCAGTTTCAGGTCGGCCTGAAGCTCGGGTTTCACCTCATGAGCAATGACGAGCTCAAAACCGACTAGCGCGTAGGAGCCGTATGCCATTCGGAGGCAATGACTGGCTCGCGCTGACCCAGGAAGCGACGGTGGAGCCGGAGATGCCGATCTGCGATCCCCATCACCATTTTTGGGACTTTCGCACCACCCGCATCCCGTACCAACGCTACCTGCTCCACGAGCTGGTCGCTGACATTCACAGCGGTCACAACGTGCGCTCCACCGTGTTTGTTGAGGCGCGAGCGATGTACCGCGCAGACGGCCCGGAGGAGATGCGTCCGGTAGGGGAAGTCGAATTCGTTCAGGGACTCGCCGCCGCCAGCGCGAGCGGGCTGTACGGCCCCGGCCGGGCGGCCGCCGCCATCGTCGGCCACGCCAACCTGAACCTGGGCCCGCAGGTGGCGCCGGTGCTGGAGGCGCTGCGGGCGGCCAGCCCCAACCGGTTTCGCGGCATCCGCCATTCCGTGACGTGGGATCCTCACCCAGAGGTCGAGAACACGGCGGCGCACAAGATCGAGGGGCAGCTCGGCAGTGACCAGTTCCGCGCCGGCGCGCGGGTGCTGGCGCGGATGGGGCTGTCCTTCGACGCGTGGCTCTACTTCCCGCAGCTGCCCGAATTGGCGGCGTTCGCCAAGGCCGTCCCCGACCTGACCATCATCTTGAACCATATCGGCGGGTTGCTGCGGATCGGCCCATACGCCAACAGGGACGACGAAGTATTGGCCACGTGGCGGCGCGGGATCGACGCCGTGGCCGCCTACCCCAATGTCTCTGTCAAGCTCGGTGGCATTGGCATGCCCCGCACCGGGTTTGATTGGCATGCCCGGAGCATGCCCATCGGCTCGGAAGAGCTGGCGGCGGCGATGGCCCCCTTGATGACATACTGTATCGAGCGGTTCGGCCCCACCCGCTGCATGTTCGAAAGCAATTTCCCGGTTGACAAGGTGTCCTACTCCTACAACGTGATGTATAACGCGTTCAAACGGTTGTCCAAAGGCTACTCGGCGGCCGAACGCGCCGCGATGTTCCATGACACCGCTGCTCGTGTCTACCGGATAGGCGTCTGACCCCCGCCTACACAGTCCTTCCTCTCGCTCATGACCAGGGAGACGGATCTTTCACGGAGTCAACGGAGCCAGGCCGAGGGAGGGGAAACCGGGCGAATCAGCGCCGCGTCATCGCTCAGCCGTATCACCAGCCATAGGCGAACCACCATGTCATGTCCGGATCCCGGTAGACCAGGCGTCCCTGGCGCCAGACAAGCAGCGTCCCCTTCCCGCCCGAGGTGAACTGTATCGTGGCTTCAATCGCCGGGACCGGCAGCGCTTCGGCCCAGGGACAGTAGGTGGTCGTGCTGCCCTTCTCGGCTCTCAACACCGAGGTGAGATATGCCTGCACCTCCCGAAGATCCTTGAAGGAGCCATCGAAGTAACGGACCGTCACGGCGTGAATGTCGCCGGTGATGATGTTCCTCAACGGGCCGTAGTCTCTCAGATCCGTCACGATCCTGAACGACAGGTTCGCCCGATGATCGCTCTTGGAGTCGGGGTCGGGCTTCGTCCCAGCCAGACGCGCCTCGCGGGGAATGTCGGCTTCAGGCCGCTGGTCATACAGGACGCGAATCTCGTCGCCCGCTGCCGGCGTCGCGATTGCGCCAACAAGAACCATCAGAGCGAGGAGCGATCGCTTCATATCTCTGAGCGTTGTGCGCTGGGCCGAAAACTAAACCGTCTTGAGCGCTCCCTGCGCCGCATCAATCAATGAGACCAGCTCGGTAGTAGTTATCACCTGCAAATGCGCGCCGAGATTCGTCGCGGGGGGTGGGACCGCTTGAATCACGGCGTTCATGTGCTCGAGGTAACAGCAGATGATCGCCGCCGTTGCCTGATTGACAATCAGGTCGATCTGATCTTGCTTGGCCATTGCCGCCGTGGCCAGAGCAGCTAAGGCGAAATTGACTTTGTCCATATTCTTCTCCTGGGTTGTACTGAATCGAGGACAACGTTCTTGAGATGGGAAATTGAGCGGAGCTTAATGCCTGCGGTTCAGTCCGTCAACGAGATATTTCGGGAGTCTGTCGAGCGAGCGACCCGACCCAGTCTACCAGTGGCACCGCGGCGCGCGCCGGCCGGGCGTCGATGGCGAAAGCAGCTCACCGCATGATCGTTCACCATGCCCGTGGCTTGCATGTGGGCATAGACAACGGTCGGGCCTAAGAACTTGAAGCCGCGCGCCTTGAGGTCCTTTGCCCAGGCTTCCGCCTCGGCGATGAACGGCGGATAATCCTTGAGCGATCGCCATTGATGACGGATGGGTTTTCCCGCCACCCACGACCACATGTACCGGTCGAACGCCCCAAACTCCTTCTGCACTTTGAGGAATTGTTTGGCATTCGTGATGGACGCCTCGATCTTGGCGCGGTTGCGGACGATGCCCGTGTCCTTCATGAGCCGGCGAACCTCGCGCTTCCCAAAGCGCGCGACCTTTCGGGGGTCGAAGCCCGCGAACGCCCTCCGGAAGTTCTTCCGCTTGTGCAGCACGGTGCGCCACGACAGCCCCGCCTGGAAGGCCTCAAGCACCAGGAATTCAAAGATGACCCGGTCGTCGTGAACCGGCACGCCCCATTCGTTGTCGTGATAGGCGAGGTAGAGCGGGTCATCGAACGTAGACCAGGGGCAGCGGACCGGGGATTTCACGGGCGGGCCTCTCTCAGAGTTTCATGGAGCTCGACCTCGATCCAGGCCCGGCGCCGGATGCGCCCCGTGAGGCGTGAGAGCAGATCGGTGAGCCGTATCTGCCAGCCGTACTTCGCCCGCAACGCCGCGTGCGCCCGCTCGATCGCGCGCGTTTCGGAAATGATCCGCGCGGCGGCGTCCCGCCACGTGCCGCGGAGTCTTCCGCGCGCATTCGATGGGGCAATGCGAACCCGCGGCGAATGGCGCAATCGCTTCACCTTGCCCGAGTCGCCGGCCGTGAAGACGTAGAGCTTTCCATCCGCCGCCGCAAACCACACGGGGGTCTTCACCTCGGCCCCGCTGCGGCGGAAGGTCGCGAGGCTCATGTAACGATGCCGATCGAAGTCTGCGATGTCGGGCACGGTGCGACGATTCTACAGCACGTGGCGATTCTTGAGCTTTGATACAGCCACCCGGCGCCGCCTAGACTGTGCCGAGCCGTGGCCGGATGACACGGCGGAAGGCTTCGACCTCACGCGCGGGCATTTCGTAAGCCCCTTCCAGCGTGTGATTCGGGAAGAGGAAGATGTGCTCGACCGCGGCTTCTTCTCTCGCCCGGATGAGCCGCTCGGCGCAGTACTCCGCCGGGCCAAATAATCCGAAGGCATCACAGATGCGGGCCGCCAGATCATCGGGGATGGCCTCGGGCGAGGGGTTGTCCGGGAGCGGGAGGCCCGCTTGTCGAAGCCAGTAGAGATTAGACGCATTGGGATAGGTGAGCCAGCTCTGGCCCGGGGCGAACCAGCGCTGGGGCCAGCGCCGCGCCTCGGCCAGGCTGTCGTCGATCGTGATGGGCACGATGAAGATCGTGGGGAAGTCGTCGAGCGAGCGGCCCGCCCGTCGGGCGCCCGCTTCGAGATGGCGCCGCGCGGTGGTCACCGCCTCGCGATCGAGTCCCACCAGCAGCAGCGCGCCGTCGGCCACCTCGCCGGCCAATTCCACCATCCTGGGACCGGCGGCGAGCATGTAGACCGGCGTCAGCCGCTCGCTCACGTTGCGCATCCGACTCTCCGCCGAATCGAAGACGGCCGGCTCTCCGGCCAGGAGCCTGCGCAAGCCGAGCACGGCCTGCCGCATCGTGGCCAGAGTCGCTCGGGGCTTGCCAATGCTCCTCACGGCGAGAAATCCGGGCGCGACGGTCAGGCGAATTCGCCCCGGGGCGATTTCCTCGAGGCTATGGGCGAGGGAAGCCAGCAGGAGCGGATGGCGGACCATCGGGCTCGAGGTCGCCGGGTAGAGCCGGATCCGGCTCGTGGCCCGGGCGGCGAGGGCTAGCGTGACGTAGACGTCCCGGCCACTATGCGGATGGTCGTGGACCCCGACGCCGTCGATGCCGGCCTGCTCGCAGCGCGCGATGAAGTCGGCGACCTGGGGCACCGGCAGTCCCACCGGAACGCGGAGATCCATCTGCATCGTTTCCTCCTCTGAGACGGGCGCGCTGCCAGCGGACGGCCGGACGGGACTACGGTATCATTCCAGTTGAGGAGGCGCGCGATGGCCGAGAGAGAAAGCAGGCCGTGAGTCTTCGCGCCGCTCTCGTCGTGGCGGCGCTCGCCCTCGCGCTCGCGGGTTGCAGCAGCGTGCCCATCGAGAAGGCCTATAGCGAGGACCAGCTCAAGCAGCGATGCGAGCTCACGGGCGGCTGGTGGCACCCCGACCAGCTGATCGGGGGCCTCTGCGAGTACCAGGCCCCCGGCGGGCTGGTGTAGATCGCGAGCCCCGCGTCAGTCGACCCTGAGCACCGCGTCCGGACTGAGCCCCTTGACGCTCGTCTGGCCCGAGAGCGCCATCGCCGTCCTGATCTCGCGGCGCAGGATGTCGAGCGCGCATGCCACGCCGGCGGCCCCGTCGGCAGCCAGCCCCCAGAGCACCGTGCGGCCGATGGCGACGATGTCGGCGCCCAGCGCCAGTGCCTTGATCACATCGGTGCCGCGCGCGAAGCCCCCGTCGATCACGATCTCCGCCTGGCCGGCCACGGCCTCGACGATGGGCGGCAGCGCGTCGATCGTCGCCTGGGTGTGATCGAGCTGGCGCCCGCCGTGGTTGGAGACCCAGATCAGCTCGACGCCGGCCTCCACCGCGCGCTTGGCGTCGCGCGCCGTCATGATGCCCTTGAGACCCACCGGCAGCCGCGTGGTCTTCTTGAGCCACTCCACATCGTCCCAGGTGAGCCGCGCCTGGTACTCGGGATCCGGGCCGCGGGGGTTGGGCGCATGAGACATGGCCTCGCGCGGGCTGTAGCGGTGGAGAATGTCGCGCTCGCGGCGACCGTAGACCTGCACATCCACCGTGAGCACCACCGAGCGGTAGCCGGAGGCCTCGACCCGCGCCAGCAGATCGGCGACCCAGCCACGGTCGCCGTGGTGATAGAGCTGGAACATCCTGGGTCCGTCCGCGGCCGCCGCCACCGCCTCGACGGGCCAGCCGGTGGCGCCGCTGAGGAAGAGGAGGGTGTCGGCTCGCCCCGCGCCGCGCGCCATCTCGAGATCGCCCTCGCGGTGGAAGAGGATCAGACCGCCCATGGGCGCCACCGCCACGGGCCAGGACAGGGGCACGCCCAACAGCGAAGCGCTCAGATCGATCTCGCGCACGTCCACCAGGATGTCCTGGCGAATGGCGAGCCGGTCGAGGGCGCGGCGGTTGCGTCGCTTGGTGGTCTCGGTCTCCGCCGCGCCGTCGCCGAAGTTCCACACGTCGCGGGGCAGACGCCTGCGGGCCTCTTTCCGGATCTCGGGCAAGGTGACGAATCGCTCGCTCATGTCGTGCACGATACGGATTTCACGCGCGCTCGGCAACCCCTTGACAGCGTTCGAAGGCGGGGCCTAGAGTCGCGCCACCCGGAGCCGAGCATCGTGACTTCTCCACGCGCCGCTATCGCGCTGGCCCTGGCCGCGGCCGCGCTCTTCGGCCTCGCCACGCCGGCCTCCAAGCTCCTCCTCGCCGTCAGCGATCCCTGGCTGCTCGCCGGGTTGCTGTATCTGGGCTCGGGGATCGGGCTCGGCCTCACTTGGCTCATCCGCGCCTCTGGGATCGCCGGCGCCTCACGGCCCGCGCGTCTGACACCTCGCGAGCGCCTCTGGTTGGCAGGCGCCATCGCCGCGGGCGGGGGCGCGGGTCCCGTTCTGCTGATGTTCGGGCTCGCCGCGGGCAGCGCGTCTCAGGCGGCCCTGCTTCTGAATCTCGAGGGCGTGTTCACTGCGCTCTTGGCCTGGTTCGTCTTTCGCGAGCATTTTGACCGCCGGATCGCGATCGGCATGGCCGCGATGACGGTGGGCGCCGTGCTGCTCGCCTGGGACGGCTCGAGCGGTGGCCGCGCCGGTTGGTCGGCCTTGCTGGTCGCCGGCGCCTGCCTGGCCTGGGCGCTCGACAATAATCTGACGCGCAAGGTCTCCGGGGGCGATGCGCTGCTGATCACCGCGGTCAAAGGCTTGGTGGCCGGGCCCGTCAATGTGGCCATCGCGCTGATGCTAGGCAGCCGCCTGCCGGGCGCCAGCGTACTCCTGGGCGCCGGGCTCGTCGGGCTATTGGGCTACGGCGTGAGCTTGGTCTTCTTCATCCTGGCGCTTCGGTACCTGGGAACCGGACGAACTGCCGCGTACTTCTCAACAGCGCCATTCCTCGGCGCGGCCACCGGCGTCCTTGTCCTGGGCGAGCCCATCACGGCGCGGTTGATCGCGGCCGGAGCGCTGATGGCGCTGGGGGTCTGGCTGCACGCGAGCGAGCGCCACGCGCACGAGCATTTCCATGAGCCTCTGGAGCACGAGCACCTGCACTGGCACGACGCGCACCATCTACACGAGCATGCGCCCGGCACGCCGGCGGCCGAGCCCCATACGCATCGACACGCGCATCCTCCGTTGCGACACGCCCACCGGCACTTTCCCGATATCCATCATCGGCACGGGCACTAGGCTTCCACGGCCATGCCGGTCCGCCCGCCGCCGTTTCAAAGCCTCCGGGCTCTCCTCAGGCGCGAGCTCGTCAGCGAGGAGGGCGACGAGACCCTCGCGCTCATGGGCCACCTCCGCGCCGCCCGCCGGCGCGGCTGGCTCACGCGCGAGGAGTTTCTCGCCATGTGCCGCTGGAAGAGCCCGCGGGCGACGCGCCATTACCGGCTCAATCCGCCGGGCGAAGTGCGGGCGGCTTCCCGCGCGGCTCTGGCGACACGGAGCGAGCGGCGCCGGCTCGAGCTGCTGACCAATCTCCGCGGCGTCAACGTGCCGGTGGCTTCGGCCATCCTCACCCTCATGTACCCCCGGCGCTACGGTGTGCTGGACATCCGCGCCTGGCAGCTCCTCCATGCCCTGGGGGTGGTGGCTTCACGCCCGGATGGGCGCGGCTTCACTTTCGCCCACTGGCGCGAGTACCTTGGGGTGCTGCGCTCCGAGGCGCGCGCTCTGGGCGTGTCGGCGCGCGCCGTGGAGTACACGCTCTTCTGCTGCCATCGGAAGTTTCAGGCGGGGCGACTGTACGAGAGCAGGAGGCGGCGCCGAGCCTGAGCCCGGCGCCACCTCCAGGCGGCTGATGCTGAGGATCGCTGCTATCTGGCCTGCGGGAACGGAGGCACAGGCGGGTAGACCGGGTTGCCGCTGCCCGCCGGGATCCACACCCAGTAATAGGCGGTGGTCCTGCCGTCACCGTAGAGCTGCCAGCGTCCCTCCGCGTATGAGATGCGGTCGGACGGCGGCGATGCCACGACCACCGCGCCTCTCGCCGACGGGTAAGGCGGCGGCATCGGCGGCGTCGTGCCCGCCGGGATCCATACCCAGTAATACGGGTTGGCCTTGCCGTCACCGTAAAGCTGCCAGCGCCCCTCCGGATACACAACGCGGTCGGACGAGGTCGAGGTTACGACAACGGTGCCTGGCACCTTTTCGACGGTCCTCTCGGTGTACACGCAGCCGCCCAGCATGGTGAGCATCAGCGGGGCAGCCACGATCATGCGGATCTTTCTCGTGAGCTCTTGGGTCATGTCGACACACCCCCTTCTTGGGACAACTGTCCCCACTCGGGAGCGCCGCATCATCCATGCCACGCAAGGGGCGTTGGGGCGAGAGATAGGAAACGACGACTTGTTCGATGCTTAGGCGCTCGAGCCGGTGGCCGCGGCCCATTGATTCGGAACAAGAGGGCATGTAAGGATTACAAGGCCGTAGAGAAAATCGGGGGCCAACCCGCGTGGCGCGAAGCGGCACGGCGCGCCACGCGGAATTGCGGCGCATCTTTCAGCGGAGGACCGAATGCGCGATAGCCGACGCGTGATGATAATCCTGGCCGCGCTGCTCGTGGCGCTCGCGGGCTGCGAGCGCGAGAAGAAAGCTGTCAAGGAAGATCTGCCCGCGGCGCGGGTGGCCAAAGCGCAGGCCGACGCCGCCGCCATCGCCAGCGCCATCGCGACCTACTCGGCCACCTGCAGCGAGCTTCCCGAGTCGCTCGACGATCTCGTCATTCCCAAGACGGTGGGCGGCGCTCCCTGCGGCCCGTTCCTCCCGAGGATTCCAGCGCCGCCGCCGGGCTGGGAGCCTTATGCCTATGCCAAGGAGGCCAGCGGCAGCTTCAGCGTGACGAGCTCGGGTCCGGGCGGCAGCGTCCGGGTACCCTAGCGGGCGGGGCCGGGGCCGCTCATCACCGGAACACGCTGCGTACAATCCGTTCGACCGCTCCTCGCGGGCCACGAGAGTGCGGTTCCCCGCCACATCGATACGCAGGAGCTACGGTTCCGGTGAGAGCGGCCCCGGCCCCGCCCGCCGCCTCGCTAGAGGTTGATGCGCTGGCGCGCCGTGGCGCGCTCCCATTTCTTCTCGTAGTCCTCGTCGAAGACCAGTGCCTCCTCGCTCGGTACCGTGATCCAGTCGCCGCGCCCGATCTCGTTCTCGAGCTGTCCCGGCGCCCACCCCGCATAGCCGAGGGCGAACAGAGTCCGCCGCGGACCCTGGCCGTCGACGATGTCGCGAAGAATGCCGGGCTCGAAGGTCATGCCCAAGCCGCCCGGGGTCGTCAGCGTTCCCTGGCTGGCGTACTCGGGGGTGTGCAGGACGAAGCCGCGCCCCGTCTCAACCGGCCCGCCGTAGTGGACGCCGATCGTGCCGGTGGCCCCCGACGCATCGAGCCCGAGCGTCTGCATCAGCGTGGCGAGAGGCATCTCGCCGACGCGCCGGTTGACGATGAGGCCCATGGCGCCGCTGGCGTCGTGGCGGACGAGGTAGACGACGGTGTGGACGAAACGGGGATCCTGAAGCTGCGCGGTGGCGACGAGGAGGCGGCCGCCGAGGGTATCGGCCGCTGGGCTCAGCACCGGCGCCCGCTGGGGAGCGGCGCCGGTCGAGATCAGCGCGAGCGCAAGGAGGAGCGCGGCCCCCGCTGTCGCGAGAGGCCCGAGTCGCGCCCGGGATGCCGCGGCCGAAGCGATCTGCACCATGGCACAGTATAGCGGACGATGCCCCTTCCCACGGCTCTGCGCGCGCTCGCTCACCGGGACTTCCGCCTCTTCTGGTCGGGCCAGCTCGTCTCCCTGATCGGCACCTGGATGCAGAGCGTGGGCCAGGCCTGGCTCGTGCTCGAACTCACCAACTCACCGCTTCGCCTCGGGCTGCTCGGAACTCTCCAGTTCGGGCCCATCCTGCTCTTCTCGTTCATGGCCGGGGCGATCAGCGACCGCATCCCGAAGCGCCGGCTCCTCGTCGGCACCCAGAGCGCGCTCATGCTGCAGGCCTTCGCGCTCTCGGGCCTGGTCTGGTCGGGGCAGGTTCAGTACTGGCACATCGCCGTGCTCGCCTCACTGTATGGCCTCGTCAATACGCTCGACATGCCGGCGCGGCAGGCTTATATCGCGGATTTGGTCGGCAGGGAGGATCTCACGAGCGCCATCGCGCTCAATTCAGCGGTCTTCAATGGGGCGCGGGTGGTCGGGCCTGCGGCTGCGGGCCTGCTGGTGGCGCGCTACGGCCCGGCCGCGGCCTTCTTCTTCAACGGCGTGAGCTTCGTGGCCGTGATCGTCGCGCTCCTCGCCGTTCGCACCCACGGATGGCCGCGGCCGCGCGCCACTCCCAGCAGCATCGTGCAGGACATCGTCGAGGGCGTCCGCTATGCCGTCGGCACGCCGCGCATCGCGCTCGTCCTGAGCCTGCTCCTGACAGTCAGCCTCTTCGTTGTCAACTTCAATGTGCTGGTGCCGCTCCTCGCGCGCGAGGTCTTGCACGAGGGCGCTCACGGCTTCGGGTTGCTGATGGCGTCGCTGGGTGCTGGCGCCGTGGTCGGAGCCCTGACGCCGGCGCTGCTGGGCATGGGCCGCCCTCCCGTCTCTCTGCTCATCGGCGCGTCGGCCACGGTGTCGGCGGGAACGCTGGCCCTGGCGCTCGCCCGCTCGTTCTGGCCGGCGGCTCTGATCCTGGCGATCATCGGCTGCTCGCAGATCCTCTTCATGATCGGCTGCAACAGCACGCTGCAGATGACCTCTCCCGATGAGCTGCGCGGTCGGATGATGAGCCTCTACACCCTGGGGTTTGCCGGCATGACGCCGATCGGCTCCCTGCTGGTCGGCGCCCTCGCCGAGGTGCTGGGCGTGCCCGCCACCTGCGCGGCCGGCGGAGGACTCGGGCTACTGATCGTGGCGGGTCTTAGCCTGAGATGGCATCGCCGGCGGCCGGCCGGCGCAGGATAAATCTCGCGAGGAAGATCACGAGCGCAGCGGCAGCCGCGAAAGCGAGCCCCGCCACGCAGTAGAGCAGAATCTCGCGCTTCTCGAAGTCGAAGCGCGCGCGGCTCGGATCTCCGAGGAAATCATTGATCAGCGCGGCGTCGGCGGCCGCTGCCGCGCGGTCCCAGTAGCTGTAGTCCGCCACGTAGTACCACTTCGGACCGGCGACGACGTAGAGCAAAACGCGCGGCGTGCCCCGGCGGCCGCCCGACGTCACGACGCGCGCCTCGGCCCGCTCGAGCGTGGCGACGGGTAGGGAGCCCGAGTGCGCGCCCGTGATCAGGGTCTGGGTGAAGACGCAGTCGCCCGCGGCGCGATCGCAGACGAGCGCGAAGCGAAGCGGCACGTCGAAGAGAAGGAGCGCGGCCAGTCCCGCGAGGACCACGGCGAAGCCGAGGGCGACCGCGACCATCACCGCGGTCTGGGGCTTCGAGAGCCTGTCCATTGGGCCGCAGTATACGTCAGGGGCGGGCCGGTCCGGAGGCGGCCGGTCTGAGGTATTCTGTGGCGCATGACGGGCCAGCTCCCGGCGATCCAGTGGACGTCCGAGACGGTGCCGGTGCGTGAGAGCCACCGGCTCGACGTCGCGGCGATCGAGCGCTACCTCGCGGACCGGATTCCAGGCTTTCGGGGCCCCATCACGGTGAGCCAGTACCAAGGCGGCCAGTCGAATCCAACCTATCAGCTCGTGGCGGGCGATCGGCGGTACGTCCTCCGGCGCAAGCCGCCCGGCAAGCTGCTGCCCTCGGCCCATGCGGTGGATCGCGAGTACCGCATCATCACGGCGCTGGCGGGCACAGGCGTGCCGGTGGCGCGCACCTATGCCCTGTGCGAGGACCCCGACGTCATCGGGACGGCCTTTTACGTGATGGATTGTGTCCACGGCCGGGTGATCGCCGATCCACTGCTGCCCGGACTCGAGCCCGTGGAGCGCGCCGCGGTCTACGACTCGATGAACGACACGCTGGCGCGGCTGCATCTCGTGGACTGGCGCGCGCTGGGGCTCGAGGACTTCGGCAAGCCGGGCAGTTACTTCGCGCGCCAGCTCCACCGCTGGACGAGTCAGTACCGCGCCTCCGAGACCGAGCGCATCGAGGCCATGGAGCGGCTGATCGCGTGGCTGCCCGAGCATCTCCCGGTCGATGACGCGACGACGATCGTGCATGGCGATTTCAGGCCGGGCAATCTAATCCTGCATCCCACGGAGCCGCGGGTGGTCGCCGTCCTCGACTGGGAGCTTTCCACGCTCGGCCATCCCCTCGCCGACCTCGCCTATAACTGCATGCCCTATCGGCTCGAGCCGGACATCCTGGGAGGCGTCGTCGGCTCGGATCTCAAGTCCCTCGGCATTCCGTCCGAGGAAGAATACGTGACCGCTTACTGCCGGCGGACCGGAAGGCAGTCCCTTCCGGACTGGGACTTCTGCCTGGCTTTCGCCATGTTCCGACTGGCCGCCATCGCTCAGGGCATCATGGGCCGGGTGCTCGCGGGCACCGC
>WNGF01000412.1_pt1 | contig 62279 bp, 57 predicted proteins | sample 5400641 | NCBI WGS metagenome assembly WNGF01 (sample SAMN13153371, study PRJNA577476) | soil metagenome | isolation source: 80 cm soil or saprolite under grassland replicate 2 | place: USA:California | collected 2016-06-15
GATCGACGAGTACCTACAGGCACACAATGACGACCCGAAACCGTTCGTCTGGACCGCCACCGCCGAGTCCATCCTTGACAAGGTCCGGCGGGGACGAGTCACCCTCGAACAAGTGACAAACCAAAACTGAGACACTGCAGTAGCAGGTGCCGAACCGTCAACTCGGTGGGCGCTTCGACCAGTTGGACGGCACCGGCTCCGCCTATGTGGTCGGTACGGTCGGCACGGCCGGGCGTGAGTACGGCGACTTCGTGGCCGGCCCGGTGCAGAGCACCGAGCAGGTCGTCATTGACCGTGCCCGAGCCGTACCGGGTGCGGCGGGGCGGGTAGTCGAGGCAGACGTGCAGGATCCTCATGGCCGTGCCTCCGTGAGGGTGCCAGTCCTGGCCTGCGTCAGTTCGCTCGACCTGCCCGCAGCGCCGGGGACGCAGCCAGTGCAGGCCAGGTCGTGGCGGACCTGGTCGCGCAGCGACAGCGCAAGTGCCCGCCATGGTGGGGGTAGCGTTTTCGTTTCGTTCTCGTCGAGGCTGGCCAGTTCCTCGAAGCGGCCGGGCATCAGGTAGTTGGTCAGGTCGTACACGTCGGGACCGAACTGCTCGGCGTACCGGTCGGTCACCTCGTCGGCGATGGTCCGGGGTCGTAGTTGCCGGTTCGCGCTGACGTGCGCGCTGTAGAAGCGGTACACGTCGACGGGCACGGTGGCGGGCAGGCGTGGGTGGACGCTCATCCAGAGGGTTTCCAGCACCTCCACGCGCCGGTAGAACTCCGGCTCCGTGAATGCCGCTACCCGCATGGCCGCGTCCAGCAGCGTGATGTCCGCGGTGGACGCCAGGCCGTACCGGGTCAACCCAGCCAGGCGCCACTTGCGGTGGGGTACGAACCGGCCGGCAAGCACGTACAGCAGTTCGATGATCTCATCGATCGTCGCGGCGAGGATAAAGTGGCCGGCCGTGATGTCGCCACGGCGGACCATCCGCTCCGGCGCCCGCCGGATGTCCCACTCCAACCGGCTGGCGAGCCGGATCAGCCGGTCCAGTCGTTCCGACTCGCCCATACGGGTCTTGTCCTTGACGAGCCGGCCGATGTCGCCGTGACGGTCGTAGACGACCTGTGCGGTGTAGGCGTGGGCCTCCCGCATCGCGTCGTCCCACGCGGTACGCGGGTCGGCGTCATACTCGATAACCCGCTGGTGGAGGTTCACCTCGACCATGCCCCAGCGCAGCGGTACGTGGAACGAGAAGTTCCCGAGCCACGTCGGTAGTCGATCGGCCAACAAGCGTCGGGTGACCCGCGGATCCGGTCGCCACTCGTGTGGCTCCATGCCGGCACGCAGCCACACGGTGAGGTCGATGTCCGACAGTTCGTCGAAGGTGACCCGCTGGCCGGTCATCGCAATGCTGGACAACAGCGCGACACCCTCGACGTGCGGCTGGCGGACGAGGCGGGCGACGAACGGGCCGAGCACCTCACGGGCTTCGGTGATCAGCTCGACCGCCTGCGACGTGGTCATAACGGCCGGTCCTCGACCGTCGGGCGGTGCAGTGTGGAGCGCAGCGCTGCCACGGTTCGTTCGATCCCAACCTCGTACGGCGGCGGCCCTCGTACTCGATGACCCACTGGCCGGCGAAGCCAGCGCGATCCAGCTCGCGGATCGCCCAGGCGAGCGGGATGGTCGTCTCCACGCCGGAGGCGTCGAACTCGTAGCTCTTGACGTGGACATGATTGGTGATCGGGGCCAGCCGCCGGATGGCAAACCGGCGGACGTCGCCCGGCAGGTTACCGAAGTCGAGGCACACTCCGAAGGACTCGCTGGGGTACCGGTCACACAGATCCGCAAGGAACGCCGGATCGTTGGACAGGCCGCCGTGCGTCTCGACGGCCAACGCCACGCCGACCCGCCTGGCGTGTGGGACTACCTCGTCAAGCGCCTCCGTGATCTGACGCCGGGCGGTGGCGTCCACGCGCTGCCACCCGGTCCAGACGCGGGCAAGGCGGCAGCCGAACGACTCCGCAATGGTCAGCCACCCGATCAGGTGGTCGACGCTGTCGGCGACCGAGCCCTGATCGCCCGTGAAGTCGTTCCGCAGCGCGATCGAGGGCATCGCGAGGCCGCGATCACGCAGGCCCGCCTGGACAGCGGCGGGGTCGCGCACCGACCGGTCGCACAGCTCCACCGAGGCGAAGCCGAGACTTACGGCCGCGTCCAAGAACTCCGCCGTGCTCCTTGCGCCCGTCTTCAGCTCGTTGCCGAAGCAGACGACCGCGAGCGAGATATCGGTCTCCACCTGACATCGAAGGTCCTGGTTCGTAGTCATCGCCTCACTCCTCCTTCACCCGAGGTGCCGCCGCCACGCCGAACGCGCAACGGAGCACTAACTTCGCGAAAAATGAGATGGTCTGTGTTGCTTCGGGAGCCGCCGGGGGGCCTATCATGGGCGTCGGTCGCGCGCTTGGCGGTCACGCCTGCTCGCCCTGCTGGGCCAGTGTCGATATCGGCAGGCGCGACCAGAGAATCCATGCTCGCCACTCACCCGGGAGGGACCGTGACAACCGGGCACCCGCTTCGGCTGTACAACTCGCTTGGCCGCCAACTGGAGGAGTTCGCTCCGGCTGGGGACGAGATCGGCATGTACAGCTGCGGCCCGACCGTCTACGGATTCCCGCATCTGGGCAACATGCGGGCCTACGTGTTCGCCGACACGCTGCGCCGGACCCTTCGCTGGAAGGGTCTGCCCGTCCGGCACATCATCAACATCACCGATGTGGGTCACGCGGTGGCGGAAACGGAGCTGGGCGAGGACAAGCTCGAAGTCGCCGCTGCAAGGGAACGCCGGTCGGTCGAGGACATCGCGGCCTTCTACACCCGGGCATTCTTCGACGACATGGCCGCCTTGAACATCCTGCCGGCGCACGAGTATCCCCGAGCAACCGCGTACGTCGACCAAATGATCGACTTCGCCAGAAGGCTTGAGGAACGCGGCTACACGTACCTCATCCCGTCCGGGCTGTACTTCGACACCGCCAAGATGCCCGACTACGGCTCGCTGGCATTGATCGACGTATCCGGCCAGCGTGAGGGCGCCCGCGTCGAACAGGTCGCGGGTCGGCGGAACAAGACCGACTTCGCGCTCTGGCGCGTCGAGGAGCCAGACCGCATCCGCGCGATGCGGTGGAAGTCGCCATGGGGCTGGGGCGCACCCGGCTGGCACCTGGAATGCTCCGTCATGAGCATGGCGCTGCTCGGTCCCCACTTCGACATCCACACCGGCGGCGTGGACCACCGGGAACTGCACCATGTCAACGAGATCGCCCAGAGCGAGGCGTACCTCGGAGACGGAAGGCCCTGGGTGCGGTACTGGCTTCATAACGAGTTCTTGCAACTGGGCACGCAGAAGATGGCCAAGTCCGCGGGCGGCGCACCCAAGCTGGCCGATCTCGTCGACGCCGGCTACCACCCGATGGCGTACCGGCTTGTCCTGCTCGGCGGCCATTACCGCAGCCAACTGGACTTCACCACCGCGGCCGTTGACGGCGCCCAGGCCACCCTCCGGCGCCTGGTCACCCGGATTCAGTCGATGCGCCCGCTGCCCCCGGTCGACAGCGTCACGGAGGCCCCGACCCTGATCGGTGAGAACGACCGGGCAGCGACGCGGCTGCTCGACCAGATCGACCTCGCGATCACCGCCGACCTCAACACACCGCAAATCCTCGCTGTCCTGCAGGACGCGCTCCGCGATCCCGAGATAACCGACGAAGGCCGGCGCGCGGTCGTCGCCGCATGCGACGCGGTGCTCGGCCTCGGACTGGCAACCCTTGAACCCACCGATGTGCAGCCCGGTCGAGACGCCAGCGACCTTGCTCCGGAGGAGCGCGCTGCCATTGATCGGCTCATAGCCCAGCGGACCAGCGCCCGGAAGGGCCGCGATTGGGCGCGGGCCGATCAGATACGGGACGAACTGGAGAGTCTCGGTGTTCGGGTCACCGATACGCCCGATGGCCCGGTATGGACGCTGCGGTAGCAGCCGTCCATGCTGGCCTGGCCCATAGGCCACCATTTTCCAGTTCGCACCGGTCGCCACCGCTTCGCCCTTCGACCACGCAGAGTTGGATGGCACCGAGGCGGGCGGGGTTTACGCCAGACGCTCATGAGGGGGACTGCGCCCGATGTCAGAGCCCAGCACCCGTCCCGGTACCTTGACTCAGACAACAGGCTGTGATCGTTCGGTACCAGCGCGCGGTCGTCGGACATGTGCGGCATCCATGTTGCATCGATGGGCGTGAACTGCGGAAAGGGTCGTACGGGTACCGTGTCCCGGTAGCCGAGGAGGTCGGGGAATGGTGCGAAAGCGTCCCAGGCTCATCCAACGTCGCAAGACCGTCGGCTACACACAGGAGAAACTCGCCGAGGAACTCGGCGTCGACCGAACGACCGTGGTCCGGTGGGAGCGAGCCGAATCTGAGCCACAGCCGTGGCAACGCCCGAAGCTCGGCGCGCTGCTGAAGGTCTCTGCCGAAGAGCTTCACGACATACTGCTCGATGTCCTGGATCTGCCCGATCGGGGAGCCGACGCGATCATGGGCATGGACGCCGCAGGCCACCACGTTGTTCCCGGCCCGCGCATTGCCACGGTGGAGTGGGACGGGGCAGCGTCTACTCATCGGGATGCCGACCGACGCACCTCCATGATCGGCATGCGGCTTCAGCAGGCAATCGCGGACGCTTACGATCTCGGCGAGCTGAGGCGGGTTGTGGAGTCCCGACTCAATGTGGATATAGAGGATGCATGGGCACCGAGTCACGGCAAGGCCGAGTCGATCCGCCTGCTCGTCGAGCGGGCGGCGACGGAGGGCTGGCTGCGCGCGCTGGCCGCGGGTCTCCGGCAGGACACGCCGGACCGGACCCTGCGCGCGGCCGCCGAGGCGTTCCTGGCGGGCGGTACGGAGAGCCTGCCCGTCGTCCTCGTACCGTCCCTGGAGCCCAACATGGTCTACCGTCCTGACGACGTCGAAGCGTTGATCACCACCTTGGCCGACGGGGCTGCGTCGGATGTCACGAAACTTGTCGCGGTCTACGGTCCGGGCGGGTTCGGCAAGACGACCTTGGCGACACAGGTGTGCCACGACCCCCGAGTCCGGGAGCTGTTCCCCGACATTCTCTGGGTCGAGACTGGCGAGCAGTGCACGCCCGCCCGCCTAGTGCAGTTGATCTCCGATCTCTGCGTACATCTGGATGGCACCCGGCCAGCCCTCGCCGATCCGGAGCAGGCGGGCTTCCACCTTGCCCGGATACTGGGCGACCGGCGCGCCCTGATTGTGATCGACAACGTCTGGTCAGCGGCTGACTTGGCACCCTTCCTCTTGGGCGGCTCGGCCTGCATCCGGCTCGTCACGACCCGGAACGTCCGCGTGTGCCCGTCCCAGACCAGACTCCTGCGCCTCGGCCCCATGTCCTCGACCGAGATCCGCGAACTCCTCAGCCGGAGTGTGTCGAACCTGGGGCAGCACGAGACAGCACGCCTAGCCGACCTCTGCGGTGGCTGGCCACTACTCGCCACGGTCGTCGGCTCCAACGTCAGTCAGGACATCGCCGCCGGAGCACCACCCGCCCGCGCGGTATCCGAGGCCGGGCAGGTCCTGCGCACGCACGGACCGCACGCCTTCGATGTGTCGGACGCCGACCAACGACGAAATGCGATCGGACAGGCCATCACGTCGAGCCTGCAAAGTCTGGAGGAGAACGTCAGTATCGGTGGCGGCTCGGCGCTTCGCGACCGGTACCTCTCGCTCGCGATCTTCCCCGCTGCCACGCCCATTCCGCTGGCGGTGCTGTCGCTATGGTGGGAGCGCGCCTACGGCTGGACTCCCAACGCGGTGCGACAGTTCTGCCGGATGCTCGCGGACCGGTCACTTATCGACACGTACCTTGCCGATCGGGACGCGATCCTTCTGCACGACGTGTTCCGGTCGTACGTACGTCATCTGGTGGGCGAACACTGGACGTCGCTACACCGGTCCCTCGTCGACGCGTACCGCACGGCCGCTGGGGACCGATGGGACAACCTCGCGTCCGAACACGAATACATGTGGCGGAACCTGTCCTACCACATGCACGAAGCCGAGCTGGACTTGGAATTGGTCCAGACGCTCGCCAATCCGGCGTTCATCGTCACGAAGACCACCACGTTCGGGCATGAGTCGTTAGTGGCTGACCGGACCGTCATAGACGCGGTAGCCGTACAGTTCTCCGCTGATCATTCCGCCCACCCGACCTGGCGCGTGGCTTCTGCCCTGACCAGCGCCGGTTACCTACTTCATGACCTCCGGTTGAGCAGGGACATCGCGTTGACGCTGCTCGCGTCGTTCTTGCGTACCACAAACGAGCCGGAAGTCATCGACCAGCTTCGGCATATTGCCCTGGAGCAGGGCGAGGGCTTCGACGTCCGGTGGGCGACCAGCGACGCCTCGCCCGCGCCGGAGGACGCCGATGCCGGCCACATCGGCGCGGTCACGGGGGTGGCCGTGCACGGAAAACTCGTTGTGTCGTGCGGTGAGGACGGCACAGTCCGGGTATGGGATCTCGCCAGCCGGCGGCAGATCCACAGCTACCGGGGGCACACGGGCTGGGTGTTCGCTACGGCGATTTCAGCAGACGGCGAAGTCGTCGCCTCGGGTGGCGACGACGGGATGATCCGGCTGTGGCGCAGGCACACCGGCGAACCGGTCGGGGTGCTGGTCGCGCACACCCGGCGCGTTCGTAGCCTGGCGTTCGCTCGTGCCGGCAGGCTCCTGGTCTCCGGAGCCGAAGACGGCCAGGTGTGCCTGTGGGACACTGAGCATCCGGGCCTGCTGCGGGTCATGGACACGCCGAAGTGCCCGGTGTGGTCGGTCTCGATCGGGTGCTCGGACACCCTCATCGCCGCGACCGGCGAGGATGAGTTCGTCCGGCTGTACGACATGCCCACCGGCCGGTTGCTCGACGAGAAGGCTGGCCATCGCGACTGGGTCAGGTCCGTGGCCTTCGCCGCCGCCGTACCGCTTCTCGCCACCGGATCTGGTGATCGCACAGTGCGATTGTGGAGCGTCGGGGACAACAGCCTCACTCCCGTCAGGGCGATCGACGTACAGATGGCGCGGGTCCGCTGCGTGGAACTCTCGGCTCAAGCCGATCTCATTCTGGCAGCCGGAGAGGACGCGACCCTGCGCGCGTTCACGGCTGAGGGACCGGCCGGCAAGCGGCAGATGCCACCCGGCGTTGACTGGGTACGCGCGCTTGCGATGACGCCAGATGGCGAGGTCGTTGCCGGCTGCGAGGATGGCGCGCTCCGCGTATGGACCGGCCCGCAAGGTGATCAACTCGGCTTGCTCGCCAGCGGCTCGAACACGGTCTGGTCGACGGCGTTCGCCGACGACGCCCGACTCGCGCTCTTCGGTCGTGGCGACGGACTGATCGAGGTTCGCGACGCGGGCTCGACCAACCTCCTGCGAACCCTGCCAGCCGGCCACGGCCGGGTATGGTCGCTGGCGTCCGGCGGCGCCTACGTCGCCGCGGCGTGCGGCGACGGGACCGTCCGCGTCCTCTCCGTGCGCGACGACAAATGGTCCCTGGAGTTCAACGAGGGCGAACAGCGCACCTGGGCCGTGGCGGTCAACCGGGCTGGCACACGGGTCGCCGCCAGCTCGGGCGGCGGCGTCGTGCGCGTGTGGGAGCTGCCGTCTGGCCGGATGTCGTGGGAAAGGGCAGCCCACTCGGGGCGGATCCGGTCGATAGTCTTCGACGCCGACGGAGACCTTCTCGTGACCGGCGGCGGCGAGGGAACCGTTCGGCTATGGCGGCTCTCGACCGACACGCGGGTTGGCGAGTTCGCCAACCCGGGTGGTTGGGTGCGGGCGGTTGCTGTCGATGATCCTGGAACGCGGGTGGCGGTAGGAGCAGGCCCCGGCGACATCTACGTACGCGACCTGACCGAGGACCGGTTCGTCGCCCATCTGTTCGGGCACAGCGGACGCGTCCTGATGCTGGGCTTCAGCGCAGACGCCGACCGTTTGGTGTCGGCGGCGGCGGACGGGACAGTGCGGTCCTGGTCGCTGGCCGAACAGCGGCAACTGGCTGAGGTACGAGTCGATGCCTCCCTTCAATGTGGCGCTTTCAACGCGGACAGCCGAAGCGTGATCGCCGGCAGCGCGGCAGGCGTCGTAGCGATCACCTTTCACAGCCACCGAGCGACAAGCTAGGAGCATCAAGGATGCGGATGCCACTCGTTCCAGGGATCGGGACCGGGCCTCTCGTGCGCGGAGACGGACTCGCGAAGGCACCGGCCGTTCCTACCATCATCAGCAACGTTCCCGGCTCCTTCGCCTGGCACGTCTTCCACGATCGCCATCCCAAGCTGATCGGCCAGATACGCCAGGCGCACCCGTACCTACCGGGCCAGCATCAGGCGCTCCACGATCTGCTCGACGAGACCTTGACCGGGCGCATCAGCCCGCTGCCGCCAACGGCGCACGACCATGCGGCCTGGGACGCGTTGGGGGACGGCTACTTCGGCCAGCGGTGGTACGACGTGCCCTTCCTATGGGCCGAAAGCTACTTCTACCGCAAGCTGCTCGACGCGGTCGGATTCTTCGAGCCCGGTCCATGGTTCTGGATCGACCCGTTCGAGTTCCTCAAGACCGCGGAGCTCCGTGACCCCGCGCTGGAAAGCGAGCTGGGCGCGCTTGATGAGGTGCTCCGCCTACCGGCTCACGACCGCGCGGAGGCCCTGCTGCTGGCCTCGCTGTGGGGCAACCGAGCCGACCTCGGGTTCCGGATCGGATTGGCGGCTGCCTCCGGTCAGCCTGCACAGGCGGCGAGCCTGGTCGCCGATGACAGCGCGGCCGTGTGGTCGGTCTTCGACGCCGGTGCCGCGCGCAAGGTGTGCCTCGTGGCAGACAACGCAGGACGGGAGCTGCTGTCCGACCTTGTCTTGCTAGACCACCTGGTCGAGACCGGACTCGCGGCCGAGGTTGTCCTGCATCTGAAGCCGCAACCGTACTACGTCTCCGACGCCGTCACCGCAGACCTTGTGGGATGCCTGCGCCGCCTCGCAGCGACCACCGGAAGCGCGGCCGACATCGCACGCCGGATACACCAGGCCATGGCCGACGGCCGCGTCACGGTGTACACGCACTGGTTCTACTGCGCGCCGTTGTCGTTCCACCACATGCCGCCCGACTTGGCGCGCGAGTTCGAGTCGGTGTCGCTGACCGTGTTGAAGGGTGACCTGAACTACCGGCGTCTCGTGGGCGACTGTGATTGGCCGGCGACCACGTCGTTCGCGCAGACAGCCGCCTACTTCCCAGGTCCGGTTGTCGCGCTGCGTACCCTCAAGTCAGACGTGGTCGTCGGGCTGGACACCGCTACCCTGTCGGCCCTCGACGCGTCGGGAGAGTCTTGGCGGACGAGCGGAACCCACGGACTGGTCCAAGCGCGGCTGTCGTGAGGCTGTCGGTGTTCGGCGGTCTGCCTCGCGCAGCGGGACGGATGCTTGGCTGTCCCTCCGGGGATACCCGGACGAGGGTGTGTTCCACGAGCCACACGGATGCAAGCATCGCTACGGGCTACGCCGCATTGGGTGTCCAGTCCTCGGCGAAGGTCTCCATCTGATGGATCACCAGCTCGATCGCCTTGGCCTCGGCGTCAGGCGGGTAGTTGTACTTGGCCAGCAGCCGCCTGATGACCGTGCGCAGCTTGGCTCGGACGTCGTCACGTGCTACCCAGTCCACGCTGATGCTTCGGCGGATCGTGGCAACCAGGTCCCGGGCGATGTCAGCGAGTACGCCTTCGCCCATCTCGGTGATGGCGGACTCGTTCGAGGCGACCGCGTCGTAAAAAGCCAGCTCCGCTTCGGACAGGGAGGGGCTGAACCGCTGGCCACGGCCGGCGTCGGCAGCGACCTCTTTGGCCATGGCGACCAGCTCCTCGATGATCTGGGCCGAGGTGAGGTGCTGGTTGACGTATCTGCGCATCAGCTCGATCAGCCTGTCGGAGTAGCTCTGCTGGCGAACCACGTTGTGCCGGGTGGTACGGCGCATCGTCTGCTCGACCAGCCGCCGCAGCGCCTCGATGGCCAGGTTCGGGGTCTTGGACTCGCGCAGCCGCTTCAGGTACGCCTCATCGAGGTGGGTGAGGTCCGGCCGGTCGATGCCGGCTGCGGCGAAGATGTCGGTGACGCGACCGGCCTCGATGATGCCGGCGGTGAACTGCTTGAGGTACAGCTCGATCTCCGCCGGGATGGGCAGGCCCCGGGCGCGGCGGTCTTCCGCGTCGAACTTGGCCATCCAGACCCGGACGGCCACGAAGAAGGCGATGTCGTCGCGCAGTCCGTTGAGGTCGCCGCTGGTGGAGCACAGGGCGTAGAAGCGTTCCAGGCGAGCCGACTGGAGCCGGAACCGCTCCGCGAGGGTCTTCTCGCCGGGCTCGACCTGGTTTTCGGGCAGGGCCGGGTTCCGCAGGTAGTTGACTGTTCCGAGGGTGGCCTCACGGAACGCCTTGGGCGATCCGGACGCCAGCACGGTCTGCCAGTCGTAGCCGCGCAGCATCGCGCAGATGACCTCGTGCAGGTCACGGACGTGGGCCAGGGCTTCTTCGGTGTCGCGGTCGACGGGGCGGGTGTTCTGGTCGTCGGCGGTGTACTCGGCCAGCGCCTGGTGCAGGTTGTCGATGACCGGGGCGTACCCGACGAGCAGCCCGTCCTGCTTGCCGCGGAAGGTGCGGTTCACTCGCGCCAGGGCCTGCATCAGGGCGGCGCCGCGCATCGGCTTGTCCAGGTAGAGCGTGTGCAGCGGGGGCGAGTCGAAGCCGGTCAGCCACATGGACTGTACGATGACCAGCTCCAGCTCGTCGTCCGGGTTCTTGGCCCGGCGTTGGATCGCCTTGTTGCGCGATGGTCGGCGTACGTGCTTGCGGATGTGCTCGTTGGTCTCGCTCGGCTCGCCGGTGTAGACGACCTTGATCTTCCCCTTGTCGTCGGCATCGTTGTGCCATTCCGGGCGCAGCGTGATGATCTCGTCGTACAGCCTGGCGCAGATCTCCCGGGTCGCGCACACGATGATGCCCTTGCCGGGGGCGTCAATGAACTTGCGCATCTGCGCGGAGCGGGCCTCCCAGTGTGCGACCAAGTCGTCCGCCACCGTCTTCAGGCGTTGCGGGGCGCCGTAGAGCCCGTTCATGACCGCGACGGCTCGCTTGATTCGCTCCCGTTCGGCCTCGTCCAGACCGGCGGTCAGCTCGTCGGCCCGCTCGTCGATCAGCTCCGGCGCGACGTCCGCGGGCAGGTCGACGGGCACCAGCCGGGACTCGTGGAACACGCGCACGGTGGCGCCGTCCTCGACCGCGCGGGTCAGGTCGTAGATGCTGATGTAGTTGCCGAAGACCTCGCGGGTGTTGCGGTCCGCCTCCGACAGCGGGGTGCCGGTGAAGGCGATCAGCGTCGCGTGGGGCAGCGCGTCACGCAGGTGCCGGGCGTACCCGTTGAGGTCGTCGTAGTGGCTGCGGTGCGCCTCGTCGACGATCACGACAATGTTGCGCCGGTCGGACAGTTGCGGGTGTGGCCGGCCGGCGTCCTTCTCTTCCTTGGTCTTCCCGAACTTCTGCAAGGTGGAGAAGATGATTCCACCGGTGCGGCGGTTGGCCAGCTCAGTACGCAGCTGTTCCCGGGTAGCAGCCTGAATCGGTTGCTCACCGAGCAGGTCGCTCGCGGCAAACGTGTCGTAGAGCTGGTCGTCGAGATCGGTGCGGTCGGTGAGCACCACGATCGTGGGGTTGCCCAGGCTCGGATGAGCAAGGATCTGATGGGCGAACAGCTCCATCTCCATTGACTTGCCCGAACCCTGCGTGTGCCACACCACGCCGGCCTTACCGTCGCCGCGGGTCGCTTCGACCGTCTTCTCGACCGCTACGGAGACCGCGAAGTACTGGTGTGCCCGCGCGATCCGCTTGACCAGCCCACCCGGTGTCTGGGCGTAGGCGACGTATCCGCGCAGTAGCTCGACGAAGCGCCGCTGCTCGAACAGTCCAAACAGGACCACCGACGAGCAGGAGGTGTACATCGTGCCGCAATGGAGCCCGCTCTCGACGAGCGGGGCGACCGGCGGCGCCGCGATCAACCTCACCGCGGCTGACGGGCCGCAATGGAGCCCGCTCTCGACGAGCGGGGCGACTACGCCGGTCAGCTGGAGCGGGCGGGGTTGACGCCGCCGCAATGGAGCCCGCTCTCGACGAGCGGGGCGACCCGCGGCTCCACTGTGGATGGACGCCGCCGATCAGCCCGCCGCAATGGAGCCCGCTCTCGACGAGCGGGGCGACAGGCACACTCCCGCAAGCACGAGGACCAGGCCAAGGGCCGCAATGGAGCCCGCTCTCGACGAGCGGGGCGACCTCGATCTCACCGAGCTTTACCGCTCCGGCCGTGGAGCCGCAATGGAGCCCGCTCTCGACGAGCGGGGCGACTCGTCGACCGCCGTCAGGAACGGCATCCAGGACAAGCCGCAATGGAGCCCGCTCTCGACGAGCGGGGCGACGCGCGCTCGTGGGTGGTCTCGTCGGATAGGGTCTTGCCGCAATGGAGCCCGCTCTCGACGAGCGGGGCGACTAGGACACCCGGCCGATGCCCTGGCCGACCGCGTCGCCGCAATGGAGCCCGCTCTCGACGAGCGGGGCGACCGACCGAGTGCTACGCAACCTCGGGCAGGCGCAGACGCCGCAATGGAGCCCGCTCTCGACGAGCGGGGCGACCTCCACACGCTGCTGCTGCAACTGGCCACATTCCTGCCGCAATGGAGCCCGCTCTCGACGAGCGGGGCGACCCCGGCGTCGGTGCAGATGCGAACCATCCCAACGAGGGCCGCAATGGAGCCCGCTCTCGACGAGCGGGGCGACCGTCGGCGAGCTGGTCTGCCCGGACTGGCGCGACAAGCCGCAATGGAGCCCGCTCTCGACGAGCGGGGCGACGTCGCTCTGCCTCGCGTCCGTCACTGTCCAATTGTCAGCCGCAATGGAGCCCGCTCTCGACGAGCGGGGCGACCCGCGAATCGCGGCAGCTTCCGGGCGCGTATACGCGCCGCAATGGAGCCCGCTCTCGACGAGCGGGGCGACTTGTGCCCTAGCAGTTCCTGGACTTCCTTAACGTGGCCGCAATGGAGCCCGCTCTCGACGAGCGGGGCGACACGGGCTGCCTGAGACCGGCCGGCTGTGCTGCCGCGCCGCCGCAATGGAGCCCGCTCTCGACGAGCGGGGCGACCAGAACCATCTCACCGCCCGGCAGGCATCCGGCACCGAGCCGCAATGGAGCCCGCTCTCGACGAGCGGGGCGACACCGGCCAGCGCAAGCGCCTCCGCCATCCGATCATGGGGCCGCAATGGAGCCCGCTCTCGACGAGCGGGGCGACCTCATCGCCGATCCACCGGCGGGCGAGGGTCTGGGAGCCGCAATGGAGCCCGCTCTCGACGAGCGGGGCGACCATGACGACCCCGCTACTACCTCGTCGTCCGCGACGAGCCGCAATGGAGCCCGCTCTCGACGAGCGGGGCGACATGCCGGCCGCCTCGGCGGTGCCGGCGTCCTTGCCGCCGCAATGGAGCCCGCTCTCGACGAGCGGGGCGACATGCCGGCCGCCTCGGCGGTGCCGGCGTCCTTGCCGCCGCAATGGAGCCCGCTCTCGACGAGCGGGGCGACCCGGTAACTGCGTCTGCGGCCGGGCGCTCGGCGAAGCGCCGCAATGGAGCCCGCTCTCGACGAGCGGGGCGACGCGGTGAGGAGCGCGCCGCCGCTTTCCTGGTAGCCGCCGCAATGGAGCCCGCTCTCGACGAGCGGGGCGACCCCCGGACCGGGCCGGGCATGCCGTTGCGGAAGGAGCCGCAATGGAGCCCGCTCTCGACGAGCGGGGCGACTTGCCGCTGCCCGGACTTGAGGCGTACCGAGGACCGGCCGCAATGGAGCCCGCTCTCGACGAGCGGGGCGACCGGCGTTGCCGGTCGTCGCCGACACCTCCAAGGCCAGGCCGCAATGGAGCCCGCTCTCGACGAGCGGGGCGACATGCCCCCGGCGGAGGCCTCCCACTCGCCGAAGGAGATGCCGCAATGGAGCCCGCTCTCGACGAGCGGGGCGACCACCCAGACGGCAGCCGAGGCGCAGCGCAAGGGCACGCCGCAATGGAGCCCGCTCTCGACGAGCGGGGCGACCTGTTGATCTCCAGATCCCCAGACCCGTACAGGGGGCCGCAATGGAGCCCGCTCTCGACGAGCGGGGCGACCCCGGCGAGGCCGGCGATGACGTTGTCCATCGATGCGCCGCAATGGAGCCCGCTCTCGACGAGCGGGGCGACTCGAGCGGTGGGACGCCGAGCAGACCGCCTGGGCGCGGCCGCAATGGAGCCCGCTCTCGACGAGCGGGGCGACCTGCCAGGAGCGCTACCGCGAGCGCGATGGTCAGGCCGCAATGGAGCCCGCTCTCGACGAGCGGGGCGACGCGGAGCGCCAGCTCCCAGGAGTCGCCGAGCTGGTCGCCGCAATGGAGCCCGCTCTCGACGAGCGGGGCGACGCCGCCAAGGCCATCGCCGCAGTGTTCAGCCAGGACGCCGCAATGGAGCCCGCTCTCGACGAGCGGGGCGACCTGAAACCAGTCAGCGCGGCGACCTCGTCGAGGGTGCCGCAATGGAGCCCGCTCTCGACGAGCGGGGCGACGGACCATGTCCCCGCCAAAGTTGACCTCACAAATGATGCCGCAATGGAGCCCGCTCTCGACGAGCGGGGCGACTCTGACTCATTGTGTCAAGCGTTTCCCGGAGATCTCGCCGCAATGGAGCCCGCTCTCGACGAGCGGGGCGACCCGAACGGGAGGCGCAGGCGGTAGCGGGAGAAGCCGCCGCAATGGAGCCCGCTCTCGACGAGCGGGGCGACGATGTCGTCGCCGCCGAGCAGGAACGAGGGCATGCCGCCGCAATGGAGCCCGCTCTCGACGAGCGGGGCGACCTGGACGTACCGGGCGCGCTTCACGGTCTCCTGACCGCCGCAATGGAGCCCGCTCTCGACGAGCGGGGCGACGAACCGAGCGACCTCCAGGTTATGAGCCTGGCGAGCGCCGCAATGGAGCCCGCTCTCGACGAGCGGGGCGACAGTCCGGCTTGATCCGGGCCGTGACCAGCTTCAGACGCCGCAATGGAGCCCGCTCTCGACGAGCGGGGCGACCCAACGTCGTCCAAGCCTGGCGCGAACGCTACGGCGCCGCAATGGAGCCCGCTCTCGACGAGCGGGGCGACCCTAGCTGGCCAGGGCTACCAACCGGCCAGAAACGATCGCCGCAATGGAGCCCGCTCTCGACGAGCGGGGCGACGGGCTACCACCTCGACGGGTCCGGTACGGCGGTGCGCAGCCGCAATGGAGCCCGCTCTCGACGAGCGGGGCGACCAGTTCGACCCGGTAGTGGGGTTCGGCCAGGGCGGCGCCGCAATGGAGCCCGCTCTCGACGAGCGGGGCGACAGTACCGGCAATATCGGCGCGACACCGCCGAGCGACGGCCGCAATGGAGCCCGCTCTCGACGAGCGGGGCGACGCCCGGCAGCCCTGACGACGTGGCTGCCGCCGCGATGGCCGCAATGGAGCCCGCTCTCGACGAGCGGGGCGACCCTTCTCGCGAGCCAGGAGCGCGCGATGTCCGTACCGCCGCAATGGAGCCCGCTCTCGACGAGCGGGGCGACGGCCGGTCCCGGATGATCGGCCCGAGCCCAGCGACTAGCCGCAATGGAGCCCGCTCTCGACGAGCGGGGCGACCGGGCATCTAGGAGGTCCCTTCTCGGACGGCGTTGAAGCCGCAATGGAGCCCGCTCTCGACGAGCGGGGCGACGCGAACGCATTGTCAACGCCTTGATGCCACGTCATACGCCGCAATGGAGCCCGCTCTCGACGAGCGGGGCGACGCGGCAAACTCGTCCGCCGTCATGCCCAGCAGTCGGGCCGCAATGGAGCCCGCTCTCGACGAGCGGGGCGACGCGTTCCGTCGGCAGCCAGCACCCGCCGCACCTCGGCGCCGCAATGGAGCCCGCTCTCGACGAGTGGGGCGACCGGCGTGGACTTCCCAGCGGCCGGGGCGGACTCGGCCGCAATGGAGCCCGCTCTCGACGAGCGGGGCGACTAGATGGACGTTCTCAACCCCATCCATGACCAGGGGGCCGCAATGGAGCCCGCTCTCGACGAGCGGGGCGACGACGGCCACCTACGGGGACCAGCCGCTGACCATGACGGAGCCGCAATGGAGCCCGCTCTCGACGAGCGGGGCGACCACCATCGGCGGGGCCTACGTCGTCGACCGGGCACCGCCGCAATGGAGCCCGCTCTCGACGAGCGGGGCGACTCAACCCGCCCGGCGACGACGTCTCTGGCGTGCTGTAGCCGCAATGGAGCCCGCTCTCGACGAGCGGGGCGACCCCGCTGCTGCGCGGCTGCCCGGCGCTGGTGGACGGGCCGCAATGGAGCCCGCTCTCGACGAGCGGGGCGACGTAGTCGTCGCGCACGGGTCGCGGCAGTGCTTGCGGCCGCAATGGAGCCCGCTCTCGACGAGCGGGGCGACCCGAGTGCCGCCTGCGCCTCGGAGTCCATCAGCGCGCCGCAATGGAGCCCGCTCTCGACGAGCGGGGCGACGTGGTGACCGCGCCAAGGTAGTCACGGGTCTGGATGCCGCAATGGAGCCCGCTCTCGACGAGCGGGGCGACGCAAATGGACGGCCGCGGGTGGTCCGACATCGGGTAGCCGCAATGGAGCCCGCTCTCGACGAGCGGGGCGACCTGGCCGTGGCGCGGTTCCGCACCGCCCCCAAGGGTGCCGCAATGGAGCCCGCTCTCGACGAGCGGGGCGACGATGAAACACGCGCCGATGTTCGGGGTGTTGTGGTCGCCGCAATGGAGCCCGCTCTCGACGAGCGGGGCGACAGGCCCACGTCGTCGTTGACGACCGAGGTCTGCGTGCCGCAATGGAGCCCGCTCTCGACGAGCGGGGCGACCGGGGGCGGCGGCCCGTCCACTTTGGAGCAGTAGCTGGCCGCAATGGAGCCCGCTCTCGACGAGCGGGGCGACGTCACACCACTCGTCCAACCAGTCCACCCCGGCCGGGCCGCAATGGAGCCCGCTCTCGACGAGCGGGGCGACGACCAGCGGCGCGAAGTCCTGCACCGCCGGTGTCGGCCGCAATGGAGCCCGCTCTCGACGAGCGGGGCGACCCGGACTTTGAGCCAGTCCATGATGTGCGGGTTGAGCGGCCGCAATGGAGCCCGCTCTCGACGAGCGGGGCGACGGGAAGCCGCTGGCGCAACGGATCGCCGACATGATCGCGCCGCAATGGAGCCCGCTCTCGACGAGCGGGGCGACGTGACCCCGGCGTTCGTCAAGATGATCGTCGGGTCGAGGCCGCAATGGAGCCCGCTCTCGACGAGCGGGGCGACTTGGCCTTCGGTGCCGGGCTCGCCGCGGAAGAACATGCCGCAATGGAGCCCGCTCTCGACGAGCGGGGCGACTTGATCGCCGGTCCGTGCTGGGCCAGCTGGTCGAAGCCGCAATGGAGCCCGCTCTCGACGAGCGGGGCGACCCGAACGCCAACATCGGCAACGACCGCTCCTGGGCGCCGCAATGGAGCCCGCTCTCGACGAGCGGGGCGACGCCAAACCATCACCTGCCGCGACGCCAACAGGCGGGCCGCAATGGAGCCCGCTCTCGACGAGCGGGGCGACCTGACCGATGGTCGGCATGTGCTTGGCGAGCGTGTCGCCGCAATGGAGCCCGCTCTCGACGAGCGGGGCGACAAACCTGGCAGGTCGAGGCGAAGACGCCCAAGGGGGGGCCGCAATGGAGCCCGCTCTCGACGAGCGGGGCGACCAACATCGGGAGTGGGGCATCTGGGGTGGGCTCACCGGCCGCAATGGAGCCCGCTCTCGACGAGCGGGGCGACGTGGCGGCCACGGACTCCACTGAGTCGGCGCGAACGGTGCCGCAATGGAGCCCGCTCTCGACGAGCGGGGCGACCTGGTGCTGTCCACCCCGGTCGACGCGTGGGGCGACACGCCGCAATGGAGCCCGCTCTCGACGAGCGGGGCGACTTAGGCGTGCAGGTTCAGCGCCAACGCCCGGGTGGGGCCGCAATGGAGCCCGCTCTCGACGAGCGGGGCGACCTCCCGTACCCGTAAGCGTGCCTACTACCGCCGGAAGCCGCAATGGAGCCCGCTCTCGACGAGCGGGGCGACTTGAACCCGGTCGCCGCGTACCCGGTCGCCGATCACGTAGCCGCAATGGAGCCCGCTCTCGACGAGCGGGGCGACGGGTTGCGGGCCGGCGCCCGGGGGCACCGGGAACGGCCGCAATGGAGCCCGCTCTCGACGAGCGGGGCGACTTGCCGGCGGCGAAGGCGTCGTCTTCGGTCTTGGCGCCGCAATGGAGCCCGCTCTCGACGAGCGGGGCGACCGCGTCGTTGCTGGCGAAGTAGGCGCCGTTGGGGCGGCCGCAATGGAGCCCGCTCTCGACGAGCGGGGCGACTTGCTCAGCTCAGACCATCGTGCTTCCTCCAGCTCGTGAGCCGCAATGGAGCCCGCTCTCGACGAGCGGGGCGACCTGACCCACTGAGTCACCTGTTGGCCTAGGGTGCCCCTGCCGCAATGGAGCCCGCTCTCGACGAGCGGGGCGACAGCCTGTCCATAGTGGTCTACCGGTGGCGATTGGTGCGCCGCAATGGAGCCCGCTCTCGACGAGCGGGGCGACCCAGCCCGGACCCGCCGATGGCGGGGCCGATCGTCTGGCCGCAATGGAGCCCGCTCTCGACGAGCGGGGCGACCCGCCCGCCACGCTGGGCAGGCCCACCATCTGGCGGCCGCAATGGAGCCCGCTCTCGACGAGCGGGGCGACCCAGGATCAGGTCCGGAATCAGGTCCAGGAGCAGGTCTGGCCGCAATGGAGCCCGCTCTCGACGAGCGGGGCGACCGCCGCGGTCCAGCCACAGCAGCCCATCGGACTGCGGCCGCAATGGAGCCCGCTCTCGACGAGCGGGGCGACCTGGCTGGGAATGTTGCGCGCCTGGATCCGGGCGCCGCCGCAATGGAGCCCGCTCTCGACGAGCGGGGCGACCAGGCAGCCGTGCCGATGTGGATCGCGGAGGTCAAGCCGCAATGGAGCCCGCTCTCGACGAGCGGGGCGACCTGCCCGGACGCTGCCGCGTGGGAGACCAGCGCATGCCGCAATGGAGCCCGCTCTCGACGAGCGGGGCGACCACCCTCGCCGACCTGAAAGACTCCTACGTCGAGCCGGTGCCGCAATGGAGCCCGCTCTCGACGAGCGGGGCGACCGACCGAAGAACTCCGGCCGGTAGAGCGCCATCTGGGGCCGCAATGGAGCCCGCTCTCGACGAGCGGGGCGACTCCGAGACGAGCAGCGAGTCCGTGTCCACGTACAGGCCGCAATGGAGCCCGCTCTCGACGAGCGGGGCGACGTGGACGTACATAAGACAAGCGTCATGACTCACCCGCGCCGCAATGGAGCCCGCTCTCGACGAGCGGGGCGACCGTCACGCCCGAAGAGTATGCGGACATCGAAGAAGGAGCCGCAATGGAGCCCGCTCTCGACGAGCGGGGCGACACGTCCGGCGGGTCATCACCGGCGAGGCGGGCCATGCCGCAATGGAGCCCGCTCTCGACGAGCGGGGCGACGAACCGGCAGATCCACCTCGTCGGCGACCTGGTGGGGCCGCAATGGAGCCCGCTCTCGACGAGCGGGGCGACTGGGCCGCGCAGGACTGCGGGCTGACGGTGCCGCGGCAGCCGCAATGGAGCCCGCTCTCGACGAGCGGGGCGACTACTGGTGCGACATGGACGACCCCGAGCGGCAGGCGGCCGCAATGGAGCCCGCTCTCGACGAGCGGGGCGACGTTGTGATCCACCTGACCCCATCGGACCGCAACGGCTAGCCGCAATGGAGCCCGCTCTCGACGAGCGGGGCGACCTGGTGGTCGTAGCGGGACACGTCGCCCGTCCGGCTGCGGCCGCAATGGAGCCCGCTCTCGACGAGCGGGGCGACGTGGTCGGCGACCGACCAGGACGGCCGAGGTCAAGCCTGCCGCAATGGAGCCCGCTCTCGACGAGCGGGGCGACGTGAACGGGTCACGCTTGCGCCGGTGCGCCGGGGTGCCGCAATGGAGCCCGCTCTCGACGAGCGGGGCGACCGTGCCCGCGGGCCGCCGCCAGGGGTCTCCCTCGCTCGCCGCAATGGAGCCCGCTCTCGACGAGCGGGGCGACGGCTCGCAAAATGCAAGCCTGTGACCTGCGGAGACGTGGCGTCTTGCGAGCGCCTGCCTGCGGTGGCGGTAGGTCTGGATTCTCGATGGAGTTTTCAAGTAACAATACTGCGCCTGAGCTGGATGCGAGCACGTATGCGGAGACCTGCCTGCGCCTCGGTGCTCGCGGGATCGGTTAGATGACGATGGCGTCGGCCGGCGGCAGCGGCGCGTGTGGGCCGATGAAGAGGAACCGGGCCGCATCGTCGCGATGGCCGAGGTCTACCACCATGACGCTGTCCTCGGTCATCTTCATCCGTGTCTCGACGTCACCGCGCATGGCGACGGCCTCCTGGTCGGATAGGTCACAAATGAACACCGAGTACTGGATGCGGTAGCCGTAGCCTTCCATGCAGGTCGCGATGCTGTGGAGGCGCTTGTCGTCGCGGATGTCGTAGGCGACGAGGTATCGACGTCGAGCCATCAGGCTACCTGGTGACCAGCGGTTCGTACCGTGGCAGCTCGCCGTTCAAGCAGGCGGCGAGAACGCGGGCCTGCAACTCGATCGCGCGCCGGTAGCTGACCGCGTAGCCGAACAGTGGATGACGCATCTGTGTGGACATCCGCCGCTCCCAGGCGCGTATCACGGTCTTGCGCCCGTCGGCGGTGAGGTTGACGGCACCGGCGCGTACCAGGAAGTCTGACGCGGCGATCTCTCTGTTGTTGATGAGCGTGATTGCTACCGAGTCCGCCAACAACGGTCGGAACTCCTCAGCCAGGTCGAGAGCGAGCGCTGGCCGGCCGAAGCGCGGTCGGTGGAGGATGCCGATGTACGGATCGAACCCGACGGCGAGGCAGGCAGCTACGAGCTCCTTCACCAACAGTGAATAGCAGAACGACAGCAGGCAGTTGACGGCGTCGGCGGGTGGACGACGGTTGCGGAGGCCGGTGAAGTCCGGCCCGGGAAGGTCGCGAGCCTTCGGGGTCAGACTTGGGAACGCTTGGAAGTACAGCCGTGCCGCCGCACCTTCAATTCCTAGAAGAGTCGCGGCGCCCGGCGCTGACTCGGCTTGGGCCGCGAGGCCTGCGAGCTGAGCCACGACAGCGGCCGCCGCATCGCCGGCGTTGCGACGAAGCAGGACACGACTGTTGCGGATCTTTCCGGCGATCATTCGCCGCGGTGCGTCCAGGTCGCCGCGCGCGGCGGTGGTCGCCTGTCTGATGCGTAGCATGACGTTCTTGGCGGGCAGGCCGGTGGTGAGCCCGAGCAACCAGCCGCCGTAGGAGAAGTGGAATACGTCGATGTCGCGCTCGAAGAGCGTACGCATCGCCTGTGCGGTCAGCTGAACGTTGCCGTAGGCGCTGACGTGAAGCACATCGATCAGGCGGATGCTGGCTAGCTGTTGGCGATTCTTGGAGACCACCAGCCGGCCGCCATCCTGGCCTATCACGGATCCGGGCTCGGTAACGTAGAGCGGCCGCGCGTCCGGATCAGAAGCGATCAGACGTCGCGCTGGTCTTTGGCGGCGTCCGTTGAGTACGTTGGTCTCATCGGGCAGGCAGATGCCGACTAGAGAACACCGAGCACACTTCGGACTGTCCTGAAGTGGTGGCGGCGGTCTCAGCTGCGCTGCGGCGGTACGAGCTTGGTCGACCACGGCTAGTGTCTGGGCGACAAGCTCGTCGGTCGCTTCCACGACCACCCGCTGCCGGGTCTGGGCGTAGAAGACCTGGCCGTGGGGGCAGTCGTACCCGTGCTCTCGAAGAAGGAGCACCTGTGCGCAAACCTGGACCGCATCGGCCTCCCAAGCCGTTCCGTCCGCCTTCGGTCGACCCTTCTTCGTGTCCACCGGCACCACGCCCCCGGCGACTCCCTCGACCAGGTCGAGCTCGGCGGAGATTCCCAGCCGTTCACTGGCCAACTCGACGGATCGGGCCGCAACCAGGGTTCCTTCGGAGGGCAGTGGGGCGGCACCTCCGCCGGAGTCGACTCTCCGATGCTGGCGTAGCCCTTCAGCGACATCGGCGTTGGATGCCCACAGCGAGTCCACCCACTCCAGGAAGAACAGCCGAGGACAGTAAACGTACTCGTTGAGCATGCGGGCCGGTACGAGATCCGGAAGCGCGGCATTCACGGCGCTGCCCCGATGTCGGGCACGAAGACGCCGTACCCGAAGTGGCTGAGCTGGCCGAGCAACAGTGGACCCGGCACCTCCTCGGCGAAGGTCAGCCGTAGCCCGAGACCTCGTCGTGCATTGTGCAGGCGCTCGCCCGCGCGGTAGCGGCGAAACTCCAAGGCCCACCGGTCCGACAACGTCTCCTGTGGACTGATCCGGGTAACCGCCACATCTAAGGTCTGGTCTCGATAGGCCAACTCATGCCGGACATCGGCGGCGAGGTAGTCGTCCAGTGAGCCACGTTTCGGGTGCCGGACGGGGAGGTAGGGCGTGAGGCTTCGCCACACGCGGGCCGGGCCGCACAGATCGGCGGCCACCTGCTGCACCGATCCAACCGCCTGCAGCAGCAGGGTGGTCTTGGGCAAGCCCTTGATGTCGTACCCGTCGCCGTCGCCTTGACCGCCGCGCTGGCCGGACACCCTCCGTACGCCAATGATGGCGGCGATCTCGTCGGGGGTCAGTCCGGCCGGGACCCACACGACAAGTCCCGCGACGGTCGCTCCGCGACCCGTGCCGTCGGCGACTGGTACCCAGTGGGCGTGGCTATGGTTGGTTGCGGCGCCGGCGTGGCCGAGCAGCTGAGTTCGGCCACCGTCGAGCTTGCGGGTGACCTGGCGGTGCACCTCGTCGGCGAGGAGCACGCCATGGGTGGCCTTGAGCGGCGCCTCGGGCACGACGGCAAACCGGACGGCGCTGACCTCCGCCAGGCGCGGGTGTGGTGGAGGCGCGCTGACGACCTTGGCGGGTGTTCGAGCGTATGTCACCCACATTGTGTCTGGCGGCACGGTCCGTCGGGCCCGGCGTAGCTCCACTGTGGTCAGTTCCAACACGGGTCGCCTTATCGGGCGTAGCGGTGCGAGCAAGCGGGCCGTCTCGGCGCCGGCCGCGGCCGGGCGCCACCACGTCTCGTCCGGCTGTGGGTCACTGTCGAGGAGCCTGATGTCGCACACAGACTCCGCCCGGCCGAGGTAGGGAACCAGTTCGGCCAGCTTGGCCAACACGCCCCGCCGCTCCCCGGTGAGTTCGGCGTCCCAAGCTATGAGCAGATGATCGCCGGATGCGGGCAGCGACAGGTAGGGATCTAGGGTCAGGTCCGTAGCACCGGTCTCGCCCCTCTTGTGCTCGGCAGCCGGCAGGTAGTGACGGGTGTGCGCCGGCCGTGCCGGGGCTGTCCAGTACTGCGGCGGGTCGCCGAGCGTGTCGAGAAGGTCGTCGAGCGTTGGGGGCGGTAGCTGCGGCCACCGCGTGTACCACGTCGCGACCAAGGCGCGAAGCAGCCGCCAGGGCGAGGGTGGCCATTCCACCGCACCCTCGTTGACGCTGCGGTCCCAGGCAGTGGCGTGGTAGCGCCCGAGCGGGAACCGCACAGCCAAGACGACGCTCATGACTTCGACCGTCCTTCGGCGGTCCAGGCGACCGTCGTGACCGGACCGAGCTCGGGCCGGCATTCACCGACCAGTACGCCGATCCGCTTGGCTGCCTCGGCGGTGTCCGGTCGGTCTCCCCGCACGTCGAGGACCTCCAGGTCACAGGCGGTACGCAGCCGCAGCCCTCCGTCGAGGAGTGTGCCGACCTCAAAGTCGACCAACGCTTCCAGCAGCGCGGTGCCCGCCTCCGACAGCCCGTAGGAGCGCAGCTGCGAGCGGTCGACGGAGAAGTAAGCGACGATGCGGCCTGCGGTGTACTCGACCCGGTGGTGCGGCACGGTGCCGTAACCCTCAGCGGTGCCACGCCCCTGTTCGACCTCGTTGTGGACAACGTCGCGTTTCACACCACCGCTGACCACCGGCCGTACGTCGTACGCCTCGATGAAGCTGGTCACCGCCCGGGCGATCTTCGGCTGCCACGGCCACGCCTTGCGGGCGAAGAACACCCCATGGACCAGCGACAGCGGATCCAACGCGAAGCACGTCCGCGCCACGGCGCGATGGTCGAGCGGGCGCCCCTTCCGCAGGCCAAGGCGCTCGGCCAGCCACGCCTCGCCCTTGACACCGTCGAGTTTGCCCTCCATTACATATGCGGAGGCGAGGCGGTGCGCCTCAAGCCGGCTCGATGACAGGAACTCGCCCGCACCGTCGACGACCTTGACGTAGGGCACGCCGGCGAGCGGCGCGACCTGGTCGGCGCTAGCGTCGTCCCAGGTTGTGGCCTCCAGCCGGTTGGCCATCGACTGTGCAGACTCCACGAGCAGCGCCCGTTCCTGGCCCGAATCGAACTCGGCCGCGCCGAGGTCCGGGAATCCGGTGGGTTGGAACCGCCGCCCAACGACGGGACGAAGCTCCGCGACGAGCACGCTACGCATGGTGGTGGTTTCGATCGTCATGACATCTCCTCGGGTTCATTGGTGGCGTCGTCGTCGGCGACAAGTGGGGTAGCGAGATGGCGGCGAAGTACGCGTTGCGGTTTCTGGCAACGCGGCACCAGCGCCGCCGCGATGTAGATGCCGGCATTGTCGGCGGCACGAGACTCAGGAGCGGCGGCAGCCTGCCAGCCGGCCTGGCGTAGCCGCCGGACGGCGTCGTTGTGTACGCCGCGGAGCTGGCCGGCCGCAAGGCGGGCTGGCCAATCCGGGTCGAGGCCGACGCGCGGCGTGCCGGTGTCGCCCCGCTCCGGCGCCAGGCCATCGGCGAAGGGATGGAGCAGGCCGAGCAGCGGTACGGGGCGCGCCGGTGGACCGGCGTCGGCCCAGCTGTGCCGGACACGTCCCCAGTCCAGGGCGAGGCATGCCCGCAACCACAGGTCAATGCGCTCGTCGTCCAGATAACCCGGGGTGGCAAAGGCGTGTGCGTCCGCGTCGGGCACCAACATCCCACGCCGGAAGGTCAGCGCTCCGAGCGTCGCCGGCGCCTCGCTGCCGGCCTGCTCGTTAGTCGCGGTCCGCGCTCGCCACATCAACACGTCGGCCAGCACCGCGCGTAGGGGCCGCATGCCCAGACCGGCGACCAGTGGCGTGTCCCGCCACTCGGGCTTGGGTGTACCCGGGTCGACCGGCAGCAGGATCTGGCGCATCGTACGGGCCGGCGACACGCCACCGATCGTCCGACACGAAGCGATGCCGGCGGCGACCCTCAACTCGGGGCATTCGACCGACCGCAACCAGCGCAGGAAGTCCTCGGCCGGAGGCGGACGGCGGGCTTGGACCGCGGCACGAGCCCGGCCGCTGCGTCCCACCGCCATCTCCAGGTCCGTCACCGCGGCGAGCAGGTGGCCCAGCGCCAACGGGCCCCCGTCGCGGGCGAAGGTGAGATGCGCCGCATCGAACCGGCGGACCTGCTGCGAGACCGCCGTGCTCGCCTCGCCCCGCCGAGCCCAGGAGACCCACTCCTCCAAACGTGCGGCGAGCGCCACCTCGGGATGATTGGTAACAACGACCCGCTCGACGGGAACGGCGGCGAACGCCAAGCCATTGCGTTGATGCAGGCCGTACCGGGTGAACGCGGCGATGCCACGAGACACCCCCAACGTCCGGGTGGCGGCGTAGAACTCGACCGCCCGCTGGGCAGGTCGGCCCCGCCAGGAGGCCCGCGCCTCCGCGAAAAGCTGGCGGACCTCGGCCAAGGTAAAAGGCTTGTCCCACAACGGAGTCCACAACTCGCCCCGCGAAGTCTCCCCCCGCGCGCCACTCGCGGATCCCTCGGCCGAAGGCAACGATGTGAACGGCATCGCCGCCCGTCCGGCGCCGTGCTGGTGACGGCGCACCGCCGTCGACGCGAACAACAACGCACCCTCGACGAGAAGCACGAATCCCCACGGATTGACCAACGAGTCGGAGGCGCCGAACGGTGAGGAGTTGGGTCCACCCGCCCCGGCCGGATCGAACTGGCCGACAGCCCCGGGACTGAGACGCTCGACCTGGGTTCCGGTGAGCAGGTCCCGAGCCAACGCTTCGCTACGCCTTGGCACCCCTGGCGCGACGTCGAGCAACTCCAGGAGCCGCTGATGGAAGTTCGTCGAAAAGTCGAGCCGCCCGTCGTTGCCGCCGGTGCCCAGCAGCGGCGGGAACAACGTCTGGTCCCCGGCAAGCACCACCGCGGCGTCGATCCAGGCCAGTACAGACTCCGGGCATCGGTTACGGAACTCTCGCACCGCCCGCTCTTTGGTCCATCCAACGCCCGATCGGTAGGTCATCCCGACGAAGTCGGCTGCGGCGTTCGCGGCGCGAAAGGCATCTAGTCTGGGCGATGCGTTCGCGGCCAACGATGCGAGAGCATCCTTGGGCGCCTTGTCCTTGGCACCAAAGCCACTACCCTCGTTCCAAGGGCTCAACACAGGTGTCGGGACGTACCGTTCGGCGAGCCAGGTGGCGATATCGTCCACAGTGGTCTGAACAACCAGGCCGCCGTCGCTCCACGCCGCGGTCAGCTCCGGATCGGCCTGCTCGCCGAGGACCCGGATCAACCCCAAGCCGGCCAAGTATGAGGCCAGCGGCTCGGACCTCAGTCCGGGCAGGATGTGTCGGGTCATCGCCCCTCCTTCGAACCATGCGGCGCCTCGACCGGGCCCGCGCTGGCCCGCCAGTCGGCGATGCGGACCAAGGTCTCCAGGTAGGCGAGCACGAACGGCCCGTACCGGTCACGCAGGCGTAGCACGCTACGCGTCCACGACCGCTCGCCTCCGAACCCGAACTGTTCAATGTCGACGGTCAGCTCACCCGCCGCCTGGCCCAACAGCGCCGGAGAAGTGACGACGCTGCCACGCTTGAGACCGAGCAACGTCTCCTCGTCGCTGTCATCCGGCCCGCGCACCTGCACCCGCAACTTGCCGTGATGCGCCAATACCAGGTAGCGCACCAGATCCGGGTCGTCGATGCCGTCAAGCAAGCCAACGAGCGGTCCGTCCAGCAGGAGCAAGGAGGCCAGCTCGTGCCGGAAACTCGCCCCGCCAGCGAAGACGAGTCGCCCGTCGCCCGCTGATTTGGCCCACGGCCGCCCGGCGACGACGCGCTCGCGCTCGTCGGGACCGGCGAGGCCGCACAGGGCGTCCTGCCACATCTCGTGGCTCTTTCCGGTGTCGTGGGCGTAGGCCGCGACGACTACCGCCTCGCGCACGCCTGGCGGCAACGTCGGGTCGATCGTGTCGAGCAGGTGCCGGGCCGCGTCGCGGACCTCATCGCTGTGCTGTTGCAGGGTCAGCCATTGGCGTTGGGCAACACTCGCGTCGTCCTGCCGGTAGGCGTCCTCGGCGCCGGATGCCGGGTCCGTGCCGGTGGCCGGGTCCGGGCGTTCGTCCAGCGTGGGACAACCGGCGACCGGTGCGCTGACGCGTGGGTCGAACCCGGTCCGGAGGTCGTAGCCACCGTCCTTGGCCGCCATCATCAGCACCTCGCCGGGCCGAGCCGGTGCCCGGTCGCTCACCTGCGACCACCGGCCCGCCGTCTGCTCGTACCGCCACACCTTCTTGCTCTTCGCCAGCGCCCGCAGCTCTCCCAGCGGCACCCGGCACCGCAGTCTCACCTCCGGCGGCTTGGCATCAGCTGGGGGCCGGGCGCTGTCGTCGGCGGATGTCCAATGTGCCCAGCCAAGCTGCACGTCCAGGTCGTCGGCGTCCCGTACGTACGGGGCGATGTCAATATCCGCGCCACTGAGGTCCGGTGCGGTGTCGAACAGCGCGAGCAGATCGGGTCGACGGATCACGCTGACCGGCGCGTCGGTGGTCGCCACGTCGCGCGCCAGCATCTCCTCGCCGGTGACGGACTGTCCCTCCAGTGTGGTCAGCGCGGCTACCGCTGCATCGACATCGGCCTTCTCGTACGGTGCGGGCGCCGCCGGTGCAAGCCACCACAGTTGCGCGTCGACCACCTCGCCGGTCCGGTTGCACCGGCCCGCCCGCTGAACCACCGACGGCCACGGCGCCGCCTCGGTGATCAGCACCGCGGCGTTGACGTCCACGCCGGCCTCGACGACCTGGGTGGAAACCACAACGTGGTCCACCTCCCCCGGTACGCCGGTGAGACGCCGGATCAGGGCCTCACGCTCGACACCGCGGAAACGCGAATGCAACAGAGTCAGCTCGGCCGGCATGTCCCGCAACGCGCCGTACACGTCCCGCGCGGTGCGCACGGTATTGACCACAACCAGCGTCAGGGTGCCCGGACGATGCCGCTCCCGCACCGCTGCGGCCAACGCCCGGTGGTCGCCCGGTCCACCGTCCAGGCGATAGATCGTCCGCCGCGCGTCCAGCCGACGGGCCAGAGCACCGACCCGCTCATCCGGCTCGATCCGCAGCACATCTGCTGCCGGCGGCATCGGATTGTCCACTGTGTCCAGCAGGACCGGCGACACCGTCGCCGACATGCAGGTCAGCCCGACCGGCTCCGAGGTCGCCCAGGATCCCGCCCGGCCGGCGTCGGCGAAGGCGGCCAGCTGGCGCAGGGTGGTCGTCGACTCGGGACATAGTTGAATCTCGTCAACCACCCAATGCGCACCATTAGTGACCAGGGCGAAATCGATCGGGTACGTCGGCCGCGAGATGCCATACCCACGGTTGAGGGCCTTGCTCACCAAGGAGTCGACCGTGCCCACCACGATGGTGGGCCGATCCATGTCCAGCCGCCATCGCCGCTGGCTCGTGCCTGCGCCGCCCATGACAACGTGCAGCGGCACGTCGTCGGTCAGGCCCAAGTTGGCCAGCCACCGCTCGGCGGCACCACCAACCTGCTCGACCAGCGTGCGCTGCGGCAACGCGAAGACCAGCCGGCGAGGGACGGCATGCGGGTCGGGCCCGTGCAGGCACCGCCACAGCCAGGCCAGGATCACGCCGGTCTTGCCCGTGCCCGTCGGCGCCTGCAGCACCGGCGGAAGACCGTCGGATGCCAGCCGCCGCTGGTACCCGTACGGCGGATACCCGGTCGCCTGAAGGAAGAACTCGTCAAAGGTCGGCATCACCGCTCCTTGTAGGTCGGCCCGAACTGTCAAACGATCGTGATGCGGTTGTGGGGCGGGCTCCATTGCAGCTAACGTGGTATCTGCTCTCGGCAGTAGCTGGGGGAAGCGTGCCCGGTTCCCGGCCGGACGACCGTGGGGCCGGGTTTCGCGCTTTGTGTGTCAAGTTGCCGTACGAACTCGATCAAAGAGCCGACCGTCCTCGTCCAGTTGCCGCCCGCGCCGTATGCCCAAACGGCAGCATCCGCGATCTCCATGCCTGTATATGCTCCGGGCGGGTCGTGCGAGTAGGAGAGGTCGCCGTCGGCCGCCGCAAGGGTCCGGGCGATCATCTGCCGATCGAGGCGATCGCGCTCTGGATCGCCACGCTCAAGGACGAGACGGCTGACGCTGTTCTTGACGGCGTCCAACGTCAAGGCGCAGACGATTGCCTGGCGAGCTGCTGTCGCAGGAAAGGGCGCAGTGTATATCCACACGCGTACGAGGCCAGCTTCGGCGCAGCATTTCAGAAACGCGAGGCGCCGCCCGCTGCTCTCATCCTTCGTGTGGAAGCGCCTCTGTCCCGGCATCCGATGGGCCCGCACCAATCGATCAACCAGACGTGCTGACGCGCCCTCGTATACCGCCGCACCACCAAAGTACGTGCGGTCCCGGAGAGACTCATCAAACGCCACCACCAGGCTCACCGCCGCCGACACACCGGATGGCAGCCGGCCACGTGCCTTCACCCCCTTGGACGAGAAGCAGTGCAGATCGCACGCCGCCCACCTTCGGAGTTGCCCGGCGGCTTTCGGCGACAGTACGCCGAACGGTCGAGGCGAGCAGTTACTTCTACGGCCTCCCAAAGTTCGTAGTTTCGACTCCGAACCGTCTTGGATCTACAACTGTAGGTAACCCTCCCGTTGAGGAGACGCTCATGTCGCCACGGAGCCCCGAACGTCACCCGGGGAGGTAACTCGCGCTTCGCAGGGCGTACTGCTGCGTCCTCCGCCGCAATGGAGCCCGGTGCCGATTGGGGCGCCGGGATGAAGCTGAAACAACGGCGGTCAGCGATTAGCATATCTGCTCGTTTACCAGCCGCGATCATTACGTCCTCACTCTCCGGCTGTGTAGATGGGTCAGGATGGATTGGTTGGCTTCCCAGCCGTCGGGGAACTTGACCGGGACGTTGAGGTGCACCGGCTCGGTCGACGGGTGGGCGTCGAGCAGTTCTTGGATTCCGGCCCGCGCGACCACGATGCATATGTGCCGGTGCCTTGAGGTCAGGACACACAACCGCCCCGACTCAAGATGAAACGCGGTCGCGTCCAGCCGTCCGGACAGCGGGTGGAGCACGATGGTCACGTCGTACTCGCGTCCTTGGAGCCGGTTGGCGGTGTCCACGGTGATCCCCGCAGCCCGGCCGCCCAGGACCGACCGTATGGCGGCCGCCTGCTCGCGGTGGGCGGTACCGATCGCGATCCGGTCGGGCGTCACGGGTTCGCGATCGGGGGCGCGATCGGCGGATACCGCTACCGCGCCTCGCTCCAGCAGCCGCAACGCCAGGTCAACGCAGGCGCTGGCCGCCTCCTCGTCGATACGCGGTGCGTGGCGCGCCGCCAACTCGTACAGCGTCCATCCGGTCTCGGTCGCCATCGCGAGCGCACGATCCACCGCTGTGCTGCCGATCGCCGCGGTCTGCAGGACCAGATGCCGGTCAGCGGGAGTGGTGCCCGACGCGAACGGTGTGAACGGATAGAACGCCTCCGACACAACCGATGCCGCCGTGGCTGGTAGCCGCCATGACACCGGCAGGCGGTGCTGGACGACATCGGGGTTGTGGCGCAGCAGGACCGAGACCGCGTTCTGCATGGGATCCCAGGTCAGCCCGGTCCATCTGTCGGTCTCGATGGTGGAGAACGGGTCGAGTTGTCCGGGGTCGCCGACGAATAAGGCCCGCTCGAATCGCGGCGCGATCCGCAGCAGCATGTCCGAGCGCATTTGGTACGCCTCGTCGACAATCGCCCACGGCCATTGGCCGTCCGCGACGTACGCCCACTTCGCCGCCGTCCCGACGAGCACGGCCGCTGACGACATGTCCGCTGCCGATGACCGGACCAGCACGGTCGGGTGCTGGGCAACGCGCGGCGAGAGCACATGGTCCGCTGCGGACAGCCGGCCGATGACCAGTCCTTGACCGGCCACCGCGAGCCGACATACCAAGTCGTCGACCTGCTCGTTGGTCTGGGCGACGACCATCACCTGCCCGCCTTCGGCGGCAAGCGCGAGCCCCGCACGCACCACGAGGGTGGACTTGCCGGCGCCGGGTGGCGAGTCGACCACCACTCCCCGCTGCGACCCGGCGCGCAGGTCGGCCAGGACAGCGGCCATGACGCGCTCGGCGTCGTGGGCGGCCGAGCCCGCGGATGCGCCGCCTCCCCCAACACCAGCGAGCGGCTTCATGCCCACGCCTCCGCGGCGTCCTCGTCGGTAGGCAGATAGACCGGCGGTGGCCCACCGTGCGTCCACGGTGTTTCCTCAACGCTGGGAAACGGCGCCGGGCGCCCAGCATCCTTCCCAAGGGTGCTGTAACACAGGCGTTCTGCCAGCTCGGGCACTGATCCGGGCGCCGGGGTCAGCGAACGCCCCATCCCGCCGGCGAGTTCCAGCCGCACCTCGGCGATGGATTCGACGTAAGAGATATCGAGGATGCGAGCCTCCTGCCCCGGCCGTGAGGTGGATCGAACCGCGACACCCTGTTCCAGTCGGAGCCGGTCAGACGTCGATACGACGATGTGCGGGCGGAGCTTGCGGCGCGGGCCCGAGGTGTCCAGCCGGGTCGCGTCGCGACTGATGACAAGTCCCGCGAACGCCTCACCACCGAGCCGGAACTCCGCCATCGCCAGCTCGTCGTCGCGGGCGCGGTCCGCAATGAACTCGTCCTGTTCACGTTCCAACCGGTTAAGCCGACGGGCCGCGGCAACCGCCTGATCCGTTCGCCCCTGCGGCAGGCCGCCATCGCGCCAATACTCCATCCGGTCGGTGAACTCGCGGCGGTCTTGCAGCCACCTCTTGGACAACGACGGACCCGCCGGCAGTGCCCGAAGCAACGAGACTCCTTGCCACATCAGCCGCCACGTCGGTTCCAGCTGGCCATGCAGGGCTGTCCCCAGCGCGGCGGCCGCGCGGGCCCGGCCCGCATCATCAACTGCATGGTCATATGAGCGAACCAGCGGCACGAGAACCTCGTTGTCGAACGTCGGATCCGTCGCCGGTCCGGCGGGCGGGCGACGCACCGGGTCCTCCGCCAACGCAGCGGCCTCAGGCCCGGACAGTCCCGACGGCGGATCGATCCACCCGATCAGTGCGGCTAGGTTCGCGTCCTCCAACATGCTCTGCCCCGTTGCCCAATGGGCCGCCAGCACCGAGGTCATCGCCAGCATCGACGACGAGCCGGGATGCTCACCCCGCTCGGCGAAGTACGTCAGCCACCTTCCGAGCAACGGCACCGAAGGCTCAACCGCATACTCCCCCTCGGTGCGCCGCAGCCGGGTCGAGCGACCCAGTAACCGCGTGAACGCCACACCCGACGGGTTCGCCACAAGCAGCTGCGGCGCGTCGGTGGCGACGTTGCGGCCGTCGACCAGCTCCGTCGCAGCCGCGAAGGAGTCCACATAGTCCAGAACCACCGACGCGAGCGAGGCGGCGAAGGCGAAGCGCAGGTCCCGGTTGCGCGGCTGCGGCACCACCAACAACCCAGGCGAGGACGCTCGCGAGCCGACCAGGCAGGCCAACGGCGCGTTCGCCTCACCTGCCAGGGACAACGGCACGAAGACCAGCGGCCGGTCGCTTAGGTGCGCATGCCGCCGGCAAACTATTGGCACCGCCCGCCCGGTCTCCACGGCGCGGGCCCGGGCCAGCGAGGTAAGCGTGCTCACGCGACACCTCCAAGGCACTCCACCCGCAGCGACCACGCCAGGCGCAACAATGCCGCCGCGTCCTCCTGCTCGGGCGATGCGGGCAACCTGCCCCGGGCGAGTCCGAGCGCGGTCTGCACGGTTTCCACACCACCCAGATCCTCACTGACCGTGCGCCCCATCACCCGGGTGCAACCGCGGGACTCGTCCCGGCAGAACCGCGCCAGCTCGCACGTGTCGAGGCACTCGGGCATATACCGGGCCTCGATCAGGCGCAGGTCCGTGACGACTGCTGCCGCCGGCCGGGTGACCGACAGCGACAAAGTGGGCGGCAACAGCGACAGCAGCGCGTCGATCCGGGTCAGCCGCGAGAGCTGGCGACGAAGCACGGTCAGCTGCTTGCGTACGTCAACGAAGGTCGCTGTCGGTCGGTTGGAGAAGTCCTTGGGGCACACCAGGACCACGTTGTCCGCCACCACATCCGGCGGGAAGCCATGATCGGCCAGCAGGGCGCGCATGGCATGGACGTACACGGCGGACTGGATTGCCGCTGCCGCCACCTTCTCGCCGTCGGCCTGCCCGTCGATGACCGGAAAGGACTTGATTTCAACGACGTGGAACTGGCCCTTCCATTGGAACGCGATCAGATCCGGTTCGAGGTAGACATCGCGTCCGCCCACGGACAGGCGCAGCAGCGGATGGTCGAACAGGGTCCCGGCGTCGTCCGAGCCAGCGGCGGCCCGGGCCAGCAAGGTCTTCGTGCGGGCATGGCGCACCTCGTGGCTGGTGTTGCCACCCACCAGCTCCAAGTCGTCATAGGACACCTCCGGCAGCGCCAAGCCGAGCCTTTCCCGCAGCAGGGTGAGCAGCTCCGCGCAGCCGTCGGCCTTGACCTGTGCCTCGAACACGTTGCCGCGGGTGATGGCGAACTGCGACTGTCCGAACTGGGCGGGGAAGCCGAGGTGCGAGGCCAGCCGTGACTTGTCGATGCCCGCCGCGTCCATGATCGCGCGTCGGTTGCAGCCTGGGTTGGTGGTGAGCGCGGAAATGGTACGAGCATTGTGGTTACGCGCTGGTTCATCACCGCGGATGCGACCCAGCGCCTCCTCCGTCGGTGTGCTCATCCGGTCGCCTCCCCGCCGGCCACCTCACCCGCGAGCCCGAGCCGGGCGCCGAAGAGCCGCTGCACGTCGGTAAGGCGGACTGCTCGCCCGGCCGCCTCGTCCCTGGCGTACCGGTCGGCCTCCTCGTGGATGACAAGCTCGGCCCGCGCCGCCTTCGCCACGCTCGTTGGTGTATCGGCGCCATCGCCGGCGCCCGGAATGTTGGCGGCGAACCGCCGCAACAGGCGACCGGTCGCCGGGTGCGGCCCATCCAGCCGAGCGACCTCATCGGCCACACGGATCGCAGCGGTCAGAAAGTGCACTCGGGGGCTGAGCGGTCCGACAATCCGCTCGGCCACCTTCCACGTCGAGACCGTCAGCAGCCCCCGGGCCGGCGCGAGCATGTCGGAGGTGAGGGCTGGACACAGATAGTACGGGCGGGCATACGGCGCAGATCGGAACGACCGCTCCTCATCCCGGCGCAGGCTGGTCAGCCGGGCCGACACCATCTCGCCCGCGAAAAACGCCTCGTGGACGGCGACGATGAGCCGCGGCGCCGCCGGCACCGTAAGCAGCGTGAGCGCGTGATGGACCTGCTCACGCACCGGAAGCAGCGAACCCAGCGCAGCCAAGCTGGGCGGCGCGGCCGAAGGCACGTCCAGAGCCGCCAACGCCCGCTCCCATGCCTCCTCGACGTGGCGAAGCTCGGCCCGTAATCCGCGGGCCTTGACCCGATCGCCGGCGACAGCGGCCACCCGCACCGCCGTCCGCAACTCGTCGATCCTGCGCTCCAAGATCTCTATGGACTCAGCCACGCGCGCAGCCTACATTTCCCAGCCTTTTCCAGCAATACCCAGTGAGAGTACGGTCGGTGCGCCGCACACTACTCCTCGTATCCTTGCGGAAACGACACCACTTCGGACAGCGACGAGGAACGCCTTGACCGTCGTCCTGGCAACTCTGCGACGACAGCCCCAGCCGAAAAGGTGGTCGACCCTATCCGTCCGGCCTATGCCGGACGAAGTGTGGGCGGCGATGACCCGTTTTGACGATGGCACCATCTTCGTGATCGACAAGAGTTACCGATCAAGCGTGCGAGAGATGCCCGACCGTCCGCTGACACACGCCGCAGCAGGCCGCGGGCAAGGCAAACACATCGCCGACCATAGGAAGGCCGCCTGCGGCGACAGTCTCAACCCAGCACCAGCGACTCCTCAATGACCAGGGTGACACACCTCCCCTGGTCAGAGCCCCTTTCCCTTGCAGTGATACTCCCGCCTAGGGCATACACCTGCGACGCGAAAGAAGTTCAGGTTCGACCGTGACGGCTGCCAATGCGAGGTCGCGTTCGTGTGTAAGACACGCGCTGTCGGTCGTAAGGACTGCTTGTCCGGAGACGACGAGCTGCCCCGGCGCGGTAGGAGTGTCGGCCCCGGGCCAACCGGAGGGGAGGAGGTGCCCACTCGCGAGCGCGCGGAGTTGGGCGATGGTCTCGGCGGTGAGCAGGCACCGGTAGCGGGCTACCCGTGTGCGATGGTCGTAGTGGATCTCCAGCCGGCTGAGTTCGTACAGCCGCCGCAGGATGTGTTCGGGATGGCTGAGCACGATGTCGCCGATCGGGAGCTGGTCCAGCAGCGCGGGGTTGGTGTCGTGGCGGGCGTCCCTGGTCAGCTGCTGTTGGGCCTGTTCGGCGTGGTGTTGTTCGGTGCGTAGCTCGGCCAGGCGCAGTTGGATGCTGTCGAGGAAGTCCTGCTGCGGATGCCCCACGGTTTCGAGGCTGAGGATGAGCCGGCGCTGCCGTGCGGCCAGGTCGGCGATCTGGTCGCAGAGCTGTGCCGAGGCCTGTTCCCGTGAGCGTCGCGCATCGGCGGCGGCGCGTTCGACAGCCTCGGTGAGCAGCGCCGAGCGCTGGTGGCCGAATAGGTGCGTGGCGAGGAACTGGCGCAGGCCGTCGAGCAGCGCGTCCTGCTGGACGCAGATGCTGAACCGGTGATCCTCAGGTCCGGGGTCGCGGCGGGCCTCACAGGCGAAGTAGGTGTAGCGGTTGCGGGTCTTGCCGAACATCCGCCGCCCGCAGATTGCGCAGAACACATGCCCGCGCAGCAGGTAGGAGCGCCCGACGCTGTTCGGGTGCTGGCTGTTGGGACCGGCGGCGTCCCGTGATCCGCGCCGCCACTGCCGGACGGTGGCCGCGTGCTGGAACATCTCCACCGTGACGATCGGCGGGTGGGTCGGGGCCGACGAGCAGACCCACTCGTCGACCGGGTTGGTCTTGCCGCCGCGTTTGGTGGCGCGCCGGTTCCACACCATGTAGCCGGTGTACTTCGGGTTGGCCAGGATGGTGCGGACCATGCTGGAGGTCCAGTGACCGACGGCGCGGCGGGGGTCGGTAGGTACTGCCGGCGGATATCGCTCCGGGTCGGTGTTGAGCCGGGCGGCGATCGTAGCGTAGCTGAGCCGCTCACCGATACGCCAGCCAAAGATCTGGGCAACTACGGGCGCCCGCTGCGGATCGGGGCACAGCCGGGTCTTCGTCTTGCCCTCGGCGCGCCGGGCCGGCACTGGGTGGGGGATCCGGTCGGCGAGGTATCCGTACGGTGGTATGCCGACGTTGTAGCCCTGCTCGGTGTGCTCCTCGAAGCCGGCCCACGACTTGGCCAGCATGTCCAGCACGTACCACTCGGCCACGCCCTGTTTGATCCGTCGGGTGAGAATGCCGGTGGCCCGGCTCGCCTGCTCCAGTTTGATGCTGGCCGGCTCGTCGGCGGCCATCAGCGCCACGCCGGCCCGCTCCAGCAGGTGTTCGATCAGCACGCCGTAGTAGGTGCGCCGGGCGATGCGGTCGACGGACTCGCAGATCACCGCGTCGAAGCCCCGGTCGGCATGGTCGACCCGGTCGAGGAGGTCCTGGATGCCGCCGTCACGGCGGACGGGAATGTCGAAACGCTCGTGGCCGCGGCCCTGCCCGCGCGCGTGCAGGTCCTTGCGACCGGACTCGACATCGTAGAACCGGACGACGATGACCGCGGTCGACGGTAGGGCCGCCTGGCAGGCGCGCAGCTGTCGCGGTATCGAGATCGTGGGGTCCTGTTGGTCCTCTGTGGAGGTGCGCCCCAGAAACGCCACCCGCACCGGTCCGCCCGCCGGCGCCGCCGAGCGGCGCTGGACTGCGGCGAATGGCGACAACTGCCCGCTTGGCATGAAGACTTGCTTGGCCATTTCTCTCCGGGTTGTGCATCAGAATCGAGGTGCACACCAGCATTCCGCCACAGGGATCCCCTGTCCTGGTTTGTCCCTCTTGGGAGTTACCTGACGCCATCGACCCCGGGCCGGGGAAGGTGCCGGTGGCCGGCGGTGGGGATCGGCGGTTGGGTCGGGCCTTGACCCTGTAGCGGGGTACAGGGTTCATGCTGGGTGGGTGAGAACGAGTGAGCTGGCTGCGCGGGCGGCGGTGAACCCGCAGACGCTGCGGTACTACGAGCGGCGTGGGTTGCTGGCCGAGCCGGTCCGCTCGACGGGCGGGTAACGCGCGTATCCGGCTGAGGCGGTGCGGCGGGTGCGGTTCATCAAGCGGGCGCAGGAGCTCGGGTTCACCTTGGCGGAGGTGGCGACGCTGCTGGACCTGGCCGGCGGCGGCCCGGACCGGTGTGACAGGGTGCGGGCGTTGGCTAACGAGAAGATCATCGACCTGCGTCGGCGCATCGCGGACCTGCAGGCGTTGCAGTCCGGGCTGGCTCGGCTGGTGGCGACCTGCGATCTGCCGCGGGCGCAGCGAGAGTGTCCGATCCTGCGTGAGATGGATCCACGCCCGACCGGGGCGGTCCGCGCGGGCGGAGACCCGCCATGACCGCCACGGTGGTGTCGGGGGATCGAGCCAGGTCGGCTACGGCGCCTTCGGGCACCGAACGACGCCACCAACGCCCGGCGCGCCGCTGGCCGGTTCGCAACGACCGCTGTGGAGGTGTCATGGACGTTGAGTTGTTGCTGGCTCCGGGGTGCCCGAACGCTGCCGTGACCAGGGCGGTGCTGGCCGATTGCCTGTACCGGTTGGGGCTGGACCTGCGGGTGCGGGAACGGGTGGGGGATTATCCGTCCCCGACGATCCTGGTCGACGGCGTCGACGTGATGACCAACGTGCGGGGTACCCCGTCGATGCAGGCCTGCCGGCTGGACGTGCCGACCGCCGCGCGGGTGCTGGCCGCCCTACGCGGCCGGCCCGCGTCGTCCACATCGGAGAGCGCTGCATGACTGGCGGCATGGCCGGCCGTCCGACGCAGCTCGCCGTCGGCGTGACCAGCGAGCGGATCCGGGCCGTGAGTCCGGCGGCCCGGACGGTGCACAAAGCCATCCTCCGCGCCTTCGCCACCACCGGTGCCGCGCCCGCGGCGGTCACGCTGGCCGGTGCCGCACCGGCCGGTCACGAGTTCGCGGCGCTGCTGGGTGAGCTGCACGAGCGGGACGTGGTGCGTCTGGACGAGTATGGCGGGATCCGGGCGGCGTACCCGTTCTCCGCCGTCCCGACCGCCCACACGGTGGCGATCACCAGTGGGCCGACCGTGTATGCGATGTGCGCGATCGACGCTCTGGGCATCTCCGACATGCTCGGCCGTGCCGTCACCATCGCCTCTACCGAGCCCACCTCCGGCGAACCGGTCCGGGTGAGCGTTGCCGGCGGGCAGGCGGTCTGGTGGCCGGACACCGCGGTGGTTGTCGACGGCGCGGACGCCACCGGCATAGGCGACTGCTGCCCGCCCGATGATGGCGGCGAATGCGCCATGCCGGCGGCGGACCGCTGCTGCGGCGTGATGAACTTCTTCACCAGTGCGCTCACCGCGGACGCCTGGCTGACCGCCCACCCGCAGGTGACCGGTGTCATCCTGACCCGGGAGCAGGCGTTGCGGCTGAGCGTCGACATCTTCGGCCACCTCCTCGACGATTGACCACGCACCGCGAGTTTCTCGGGAGTTCGACCGTGACCAACTCCGACCCACCTGCGGATCTCGATCCGCCCGCGGACGCCGAACCCGCGCCGGCGCCACCGGTCTCGTGCGAACAGTTGCGGCAGGAGGCGGCCGAGCGGCCAAAGTCGTTGCGGCTGCTGCCGCGGATCACCGTAGACGCGGTCCGGCTGGTGTGGGCCGCCAACCCGCGGATGCTGATCGCCAGCATCGCGCTGAAACTGGTCAACGGGGCCGGACTGGCCACCGCGCTGATCTTCGGAAAGAACCTCATCGGCTCCGTGCTGTCCGCCGACACCACCACCGCGACGCCGGGTATCGGCGCGGTCGCGCCGCAGCTCGCGGCCGTAGTCGGCGTCGTGTCGGTGCTGGGTCTGGTCACCGCGGCCGGGCGGGAGGTACGGGAGATCCTGTCGGAGACCACGGCCCGGCACACCAAGCAGGCCATCATCGACGTCGCCGCCCGGGTGGAGCTGTCCGCGTACGAGACGCCGTCGTTCCACGACCGGCTGGTGCGGGCGGCGGCCGGTGAGCACCGGCCGATCCAGATGGTCGACGGGCTGATCGGCACCGTCGGCGCCATCGCCTCCATCGGCGGGATCGTGGTTGCGCTGCTGGCCATCCAGCCGTGGCTGGTGCCGCTGCTGTTCCTGGCCGGGCTGCCGCTGCTGCTCGGGGTGATGAAAGCCGGGCAGGCCATGTTCGGCTTCCACCTGCGGATGACCACCGTGGCTCGGGCCCGCAACTATCTGTACCGGCTGCTGACCGAGAAGGACCCGGCCAAGGAGGTCCGCGCGTTCGGCCTCGCCGAGTACCTGACCAGCCGGCACACCGCGCTGTACGAGCAGCACCTGGCCGAACTGCGCAAGACCACCCGCAAACGGTTCCGCATCGCCATCGTCTCCACCGTCGGCCTGGCGACCGCGCTCGGCGCCGGGATGGCCGGCCTGCTCGCCCTGGCCATGTCCGGCCGCCTCGAACTGGCCGCCACCGCCACCGCCGCCGGCGCGCTGCTGATCCTCGGCGAACGGATCATGACCGCGGTCAACAGCGTCGGCGACATGTTCGAGGCCGGCCTGTTCGTGGAGGATTTCACCACCTTCCTGGCCACCGCCCCGCTCACCCATGGCGCCACCGGCACCCGGCCGGCCCCGGCGAGCTTCGAGGCGATCACCGTCGAGGAGGTCACGTTCACCTACCCCGCCGCCACCAGCCCGGCCCTGACCGACGTGACGCTGGACATCGCCGCCGGGCAGGTGGTCGCGCTGGTCGGCGAGAACGGGTCGGGCAAGACCACCCTGGCCAAGCTGCTGTCGCGGCTGTACCTGCCCGACGCCGGCCGCATCGCCTGGGACGGCACCGACCTGGCCGACATGGACGCCGGGCAGGTACACCGCCGAATCGCGGTCATCTTCCAGGACTTCGCCCGCTACGACCTGACCGCGCGGGAGAACATCGGCCTCGGCGCGGTGGAACACATCGACAACCCCGACACCATTCGGGCCGCGGCGGTGCACGCCGGCGCCGACCGGTACCTGTCCACATTGCCGGACGGGTACGAGACGATCCTGTCCCCGGAATACGACGGCGGCCGGGACCTGTCCGTGGGGCAGTGGCAGCGGGTGGCCTTGGCCCGGGCGTTCATCCGCGACGCACCTTTGATCATCCTGGACGAGCCGACCGCATCGCTGGACCCCCGCGCCGAACACGACCTGTTCACCCGCATCCGCACCCTCTACAAGGGACGGACGGTGCTGCTGATTTCGCACCGGTACAACACCGTCCGCGACGCCGACCACATCTACGTCCTCGACCAGGGCCGGATCATCGAACACGGCAGCCACGAGGTGCTGATGACCGCCGCCGGCGTGTACGCGGAGCTGTTCACCCTGCAGGCCGCCGCCTACACCGACCAACCATCGCCAAACGGCCACCACCGCACCACGGACGAAGCCGCGCCTGTACCGCAGCCCCGTGACGCGGCAGTCCGGTAAAGGACCAACCCATGACGATCATTGACGCCAGCGACCCGCGGGCCGTCGCCGCCACCCAGGCCGTCCAGCACGGCGACACGGCCAGCCTGCGGCAACTGTTGGCCGAGCATGCCGAGCTGGCCACCGCCGCCATCGGCACCCCGGGACCGGACGGCAAGACCCGCACCCTGCTGCACGCGGCCACCGACTGGCCCGGCCACTGCCCGAACGTCGCCGCGACCATCCGGGTACTGGTGGAGGCGGGCGCGGACGTCGACGCCCGGTTCACCGGCCCGCACACCGAAACGCCGCTGCACTGGGCGGCCTCCAGCGACGACGTCGAGGCCCTCGACGCCCTCCTCGACGCGGGCGCGGACATCGAAGCCGACGGCGCGGTCATCGCCGGCGGCACTCCGTTGGACGACGCCGTGGCGTTCGCCCAGTGGCACACGGCCCGGCGGCTGGTGCAACGCGGCGCGTACACCAAGCTGTTCAACGCCGCCGCGCTCGGCCTGCTCGACCGCGTCCAGGAACATCTCGCGGCCGAACCCTCGCTGGACGATGTCGCCGCCGCGTTGTGGGCGGCCTGCCACGGCGGGCAGCAGGCTACCGCCGAGCACCTCCTGCAGCGCGGCGGCGAGCTGAGCTGGGTCGCACCCTGGGACGGGCTGACCCCCCTGGACGCCGCCCGGCGCAGCGACGCGAACGACCTGGCCGGCTGGCTCGTCGCGCGAGGAGCCAGATCCGCCACCGACCTGAACTCCACAAAGGACTGATACGTTCGGAGGGGCCGACACCGTGCACGGCACCCCCGAAATTCGCCGGTCCGGCAGGATCCCATGGCGGAGACTGTTCCGATGAGTAGCATCCCCGTTGGCCCGCCGCCGGCTTGCGCCGAGCTGGTGGGGCCGGCCCTGCCCGAACCTGGTGGCCCGGTCGATGAGACCGTGGCCGCGTGCCCGGTCGACGAGGTGGACCGACCGGCGCGGTTCACCCTGATGGCACCCGGCTGGATGCCGTCGGCTGAGCTGGTCACCCAGGCGCTGGGGTCGTGCTTCACCGCCGACGACCACGTGGTCATGGTGACCTGGGACGGCCGGCAGTGGACCTTTCCCGGCGGCACCGTCGAGGACGGCGAAACCGTCGAGCAGGCACTGGTGCGGGAAGTCGCCGAGGAGGCCTGCGCCCGCGTGGTGGCCTGCCGGTACCTGGCCGCCCAGCACGTCGCCGACCCGCTCAACCCCAACGGCGGACCCAGCTACTACCAGACCCGCTGGTGGGCCCGCGTCGAACTCGACCCATGGCAGCCACGGCACGAGATGATCGCCCGCCGGCTCGTCGCCGCCGACCAGGTCCTGCCCACCCTGTGCTGGTCGCGCAAGGAAGTCGCCGGCCGGCTGCTGGAACTCGCCCTCCAGGTCGACCGCCAACACCGAACCGCATAGATCCGACCGGCACCGGCCCGGGGCATGGCGATCAGCCTGCTGGCGCCTGCGCACCAGCCTGCATCGCCGCCGGGCTACGCCGGTGGGTCGCACCCGACAGCCGCCCGACCCCGGCTCAACCGACGCTAGTTGGCATCGCCGTGGTGGCATATCATCGCGGTGTGGCGATGATGGCGGTGGAGTTGGGTCCGGCGGTGGCGCTGTTTCGCTCGCTGGCCGACAGCACCCGCCTGTCGATTGTCCGCCGGCTGGTGGACGGTGAGGCGCGGGTGGTTGACCTGACCGGTGAGCTGGGGCTGGCGCAGTCGACCGTGTCCAAGCACTTGGCGTGCCTGCGTGACTGTGGGCTGGTGGACTTCCGGACCGAGGGCCGGCAGTCGTTCTACGCCCTGACCCGCCCCGAGCTGATCGATCTGCTCGCGGCGGCCGAGGGCCTGCTGGCTGCCACCGGCGAGGCGGTGGCGCTGTGCCCCACCTACGGCCAACCAGCGGCGCGGGACACTGCCCGATGAGCACTGTGCTGGCCGCGTCGCGGCGGGCGGTGCTCAACCGTCGCAGCCTGCTGCTGGCGTACGCCACCGCCGGGTACAACCTGCTGGAAGGTCTGGTCGCCGTCACGGCCGGAGCCGTCGCCGGGTCGAGCGCCCTGGTCGGCTTCGGCCTGGACTCGTTCGCGGAGGTGTCCAGCGCGCTGGTGGTGATCTGGCAGTTCCGCTCCCGGATGCCGGAGGCCCGGGAACGGTTGGCGCTCAGGCTGATCGCGGTGTCGTTCTTCGCGTTGGCCGGCTGGGTCGCCTTCTCCGCGGTGCGGTCGCTGCTCGGGCCGGGCGAGCCGACACCGTCTGCGGTCGGGATCGGGCTGGCCGCGGTGTCGCTGGTGGTGATGCCGCTGCTGGTGTGGGCCAAACGCCGTACCGGCAACGAGCTTGGCTCGGCGACTGTGGTCGCTGACGCCACCCAGACGCTGCTGTGCACGTACCTGTCGGCGGTCCTGCTGATCGGGTTGGGTGTCAACGCGTGGCTCGGTTGGGCCTGGGCCGACTCGCTCGCCGCACTGATCATCGCTGCGGCGGCAGTCAGGGAAGGCATCGAGGCCTGGCGCGGTGAGCACTGTGACGATTGCGCCTTGCCCGCCGCCGACGCCACCAGCGCAGGTTGCGGGTGTGGGCCGGAGTGCGCCGATGCCTGCCGCGCCAACGAACCCGATGACCGCCGACCACCACCGGCTCGGCCGCCGGCAGGGTAGATACTCCTCGGCTCCCGGGCGAGACGCTCCGAGCTGGATCAGGCCTGGGGCTGTCGGTTGGCCCCGCCCGTTGTTTGGCGGAGCCCGGTTGCGTGCGCTGGACCTCAGCCGTGGTAGCCGTCGGGCAGTGGGGTGGGTTGCATCGCGCGGGCCATGCCGGAGGCGACGAACTCGGACACGGCGCGGTGCGCGTGTTGGTGGATGAGCAGCGCGACCTGCGGGTCGGTGGAGGTTTCGGTGACGTCGACGCCGCCGGGTATGTCGGTGACGGTCATGGTGATGGCGGTGTGGTGTTTGAAGATCTCCCGGAACAGCGGGTCCATCTGCCGGATCGGACGGCCGTCGATGACGCGCTGGTGCATGGCCTGAACGTGGGTGCGGATCAGCTGGGCGATGCGCGGGTCGTCGCTGGTGGTCCGCGCGCGGATGCCGGCGTCGATGTCGTCGACCTGCCGTCGGATCTGGTTGTGGGCGACGAGCAGGTCGTGGATGGCCGGCATGTCGGCCATCATGGCCGAGTCCATCATGCCGTCGCCCATCATCCAGTCCGGCATGGCGCTGCTGCCGCCGCCCATGCCGGGCATGCCGCCGTCTCCGTCGCCACAGCCGGCGAGCAGTACACCGGCCGGGCCGATCGTCAGTCCGAGCGCCGCCAGCCGGGCCAGGACGACGCGGCGTTGCAACTGGTCGTCACCGTGGATGTGGTTCATGGTGGGACTCCCATCGCTCGCGTGATGGCCGAGCACTTCTTTAGCCAACCACCGGTCGGCGTCGCCCGCAGCCGGTGACGCACTGGTCGGCCGTCATCGCGTCGCCGCCCGGAACCGGAACAGGCGCAGGCTGTTGGAGACGACGAACACGCTGGAGAACGCCATCGCCAGGGCGGCCAGCACCGGGGTGACGAGGGCGAGCGCGGCGAGGGGGATGGCGGCGGCGTTGTAGGCGAACGCCCAGAACAGGTTGCCCTTGATCGTGCGCAGCGTGCGCCGGGACAGGCGGATGGCGTCGACGGCGGCGGTCAGGTCGCCGCGGACGAGAGTGAGGTCGCTGGCGTGGATGGCCACGTCGGTGCCGGTACCCATGGCGATGCCGAGGTCGGCTTGGGCCAGCGCGGCGGCGTCGTTGATCCCGTCGCCGACCATCGCGACCACCCTGCCGGCGGCCTGCCAGTGTTTGACGAGGTCGACCTTGTCGGCGGGTAGGACCTCGGCGTGCACGGTGTCGATGCCGACCTGGGCGGCGACATGCGCGGCGGCATGCTGGTTGTCGCCGGTGAGCAGGATCGGAGTCAGCCCCAGCCCTTTGAGCCGGGCCACGGCGTCAGCGGAGGTGGGTTTGATGGTGTCGGCGACGGTGATCAGGCCGCGGGCTTCGCCGTCCCAAGCGACGAACACCGCGCTGTGGCCGCGTTCGGCGGCGTGCCGGGCGGCGGCAGTGAGGTCTGGACTGATCGTGATGCGGCTGTCGGTGAGCAACGCCGCCCGGCCGACGAGGACCCGGATGCCGTCGACGGTGCCGATCGCGCCGAGGCCAGGCAAGGCGTGGAAGGTGTCGACGGCGGGGAGTTGGCCGAGGCGTTGGGTGGCCGCGTCGGCGATGGCCCGGGCGATGGGGTGTTCGCTGGCGTCTTCGACCGCGCCCGCGCAGCGCAGCAGTTCCTCCACCGAGATTCCGGCTGCCGGCAGGATGTCGGCGAGGCTCATCCGGCCGGTGGTGACGGTGCCGGTCTTGTCCAGCACGATGGTGTCGATGCGGCGGGTCGATTCGAGGATCTCGGGGCCTTTGATGAGGATGCCGAGTTGGGCGCCGCGGCCGGTGCCGACCAGCAGCGCGGTGGGGGTGGCCAGGCCCAGCGCGCAGGGGCAGGCGACGATGAGTACCGCCACCGCGACGGTGACGGCCTGCCCGGCGGTGGCAGCGAACCCGTACCAGAGGCCGAATACCGCCAGTGCGACGGCGATGACGGCGGGCACGAACACGGCGGAGATCCGGTCGGCCAACCGCTGCACGGGGGCCTTGCCGGACTGGGCGTCGGCCACGAGTTGGGACATCTGCGCCAGCTGGGTGTCGGCGCCGATGCGGGTGGCGCGCACGATCAGGCGCCCGCCGGCGTTGACGGTCGCACCGAACCACCGGATCGCCGGGGCCGACCTCGACCGGTACCGACTCGCCGGTGAGCATGCTGGCATCCACCGCTGAGGCGCCGTCGGTGACGACGCCGTCGGTGGCGATCTTCTCGCCGGGGCGGACCACGAACAGGTCCCCGACCGCCAGCTGGCCGATCGGTACCCGGATCTCGGTGCCGTCGCGCAGGACGGCGGCGTCCTTGGCGCCCAGCTGCGCCAGGGCGCGCAGGGCGGAGCCGGCGCGGCGGCGGGCACGGGCCTCGAAGTACCGCCCGGACAGCAGGAAGGTGGTCAGCGCGACGCCGACCTCCAGGTACATCTCGTCACCGGCTTGGACACGAGCGGGCAGCAGGGTGAAGCTGGTGTGCATGCCGGGTACGCCCGCGTCGCCGAGGAACAGCGCGTACAGGCTCCACAGGTACGACACCGTGGTGCCCAGCGAGATGAGGGTGTCCATGGTGGCCGCGCCGTGGCGCAGGTTCGCCCACGCCGCCTTGTGGAACGGCCACGCACCCCAGGTGACCACTGGGGTGGCCAGCGTCAGGGCGGCCCACTGCCAGTTGCGGAACTGGATCGCCGGGATCATCGCCAGGGCCAGCACGGGGACGGCGATGGCGATACAGCCGTAGAAGCGTTGCCGCAGCGACCGTTCCACCGCGACCGCCTCGCCGTCCGCTACGCCGGCCCCGTCGCCGGTGGAGGTTCCAGGGGCGGGTGTCGGCGGGGTGGCGGTGTAGCCGATAGCCCGCACCGTCTGCAGCAGCTCATCCACGGTGACCGTGACGGGGTAGCGCACGTGGGCGGTTTCGGTGGCGTAGTTGACCGTGACGGCGACCCCGTCGAGGCGGTTGAGTTTCTTCTCGATCCGCGCCGCGCAGGAGGCGCACGTCATGCCGCCGATACGCAGGTCGATCGTGGCCGGCGCGGTTGCGGCGGGATCGGTGCTGGTGGTCACGGTCGGGCTCCGATGCTGATGGTTCTACGGGGTGATGCTGAGGGTGACGTCACACAGACCCCGCTCAGGTGAGGTTGGGGATGTAGAACCAGGTGAACGGTTCCCACGGCAGGTTGCGCAGTACGACGGCGTAGACGAGGAAGAAGGCGGCGTAGCCGATGACCCACGCCTTGGTGATGCGGGGCATGGGCAGCGCTCGGCCGAGGATCCAGCCGGCGGCCCACCACAGCCAGGCGTAGGCGCCGATCGGGACGAGCAGGAACGCGGCCAGGTGCATGCGGGCGGCGTCGACGAGGTCGCCGTGCAGCAGGTACCAGGTCAGCCGGGTCAGCCCGCAGGTGGGTCCGTCGATGCCGAACAGGGCGTGCCATAGGCACGGTCCGGTGGGGTCGCCGACGCGGTCGGTGGGGTTGAACGCGAGCGTGTAGGCGAACCAGCCGGCTGGGATGGGCAGGGCCAGCAGCGGCGCGAAGCGGGCGAGGCCGCGCGGGCGCCCGGCGCGGACGTGGGCGGGGGTGGCGGTGCTCATCGTGGCTCCTGCAGGCGGGCGGTGTAGCCGGCCTCGCCGACTGCGGCGATCACCGCCGCCGTCTCGACCCGACCCGGTTGCACCTCGACCACGGCGGTACCGGTCCGGAAGCTCGTCGTCGAGGTGAGGACGCCGTCGAGGTCGGCGAGGGCGTCGTCGATGAGCATGCCGCAGCTGGCGCAGTGCATGCCATCGACGGCGAAGATGAGCGTCTCGGTGGAGCTCATGGGGCCATCCTCCCTCTCTATCTGCTGGTGGCGGGGTCGGTGATGGTGAGCTGCCCGGAGTACATGCCCATCCCGCACCGGTAGCGCAGCGTGCCGGGTTGCAGCACGCCGAGGTCGATGCGGGTGTCGCCGTTTTCGGGCAGCACGTACTGCCGGCCGCGGATGACGAAGGCGCGGGTGCAGCCGTCGTTGTCCTGCGAGTGCACGAGCAGGGTGGTGGGTACCCCGGTGGTCAGCGCGATGTTGCCGGGACTGTAGGAGCGGGGCCGGGCGGTGACCACCGCCTCCTGCCGGCCGTCGGCGACGGTGACCGTGGACGCGTCCGCGGGGCCGGCGTCGAAGCCGAGCGTATGGGCCAGGTTGGTGGCCGCCAGCGGGGAGTCGATCAACGTGAGGCCGCCGTTGAACGTGTACAGGCCCATGGCGAGCACGACCAGCCCGGTAAGAGTTGCCAGCCGGCCCCGCCAGGCGGTGGCGGCCTTGCGGGCGGCGTAGCCCAGCGCGGCGAACAGCGGGCTGGTACCGAGCACGAACACCGCCATGATGGCGGCGCCCTGCCAGGCCGACCCGGTGGTCAACGCGAGGGCCTCCATGGACAGGGTGATCCCGCACGGGATGAGGATGGTGGAAAAGCCGAGCACGGCCGGGGCGAACGCGGCCTGCGAGCGGGCCCGGCCGCGCACGAACCTGGCCCACGCCGCCGGCGGCTGGACGCTAAGCCGTTTGAACGGGCCGACGCCGAGCTGGGCCAGCCCGAACGCGATCACCAAGGCTCCGGCGGCCAGCTGCATCCACGCCCGCACCGTCGGTGAGAGCTGCACCGCGCCACCGGCCAGCCCGAGCAGCGCCCCGAGCAGGGTGTGCGAGGCGAGCTTGCCGGCGAGGAACGCGCCGACCGGGGTGACGTCGTCGGCCAGGCCCGTCCGCGCCGCCCGCAACCCGTCCCAGGCCCGCCGGTGCAAGGGTTTCGGCGGCTGCACCGTGCGGGCCGTCCACTGCCCGGCGTTCGCCCCGCCGGCCTTGGCGGCCTGCTTCCTACCGACCGGTGCTCGGCCGCCCGTCGCGGACTGCCGCGCGGCGGGTCGACCGCCCAACGCCTGCCGCCGCGCGGCGGGCCTGCCGCCCTTGGTGCGGGCCGCGGGCCGGTCGCGTTGGCGGGTGACCAGGCCGGTGAGCAGGCCGCCCTGCACGGCGGCGCAGGACACCCCGCCGGCGAACAGGCCGGTCAGCAGGACGGCTCCCAGGTTCACGCGTACTCCTTGTCCACTGTGGTCAGATGCCGATCTGGCCGGGGCCGACGGTGGCGCGTAGCCAGTTGAGGAACTCGCCCCACCAGCCGCCGACCAGCGCGACCCCGACGGCGATGAGCGCGATCCCGCCCGCGCGGGCGACGTGCCGGCCGTGGGCGCGCAGCCAGGCCGTCCAGCGCAGCGCGCGGCCGTACGCGAGCCCGAAGGCGATGAACGGCAACCCCATGCCCAACGAGTACGCGGTAGCGAGCACCACACCTCGTCCGGCCGAGCCCTGCACCGCGGCCAACGCAAGTACGACGGTCAGCGTGGGTGACAGGCACGGCGTCCACGACAGGGCGAACACCGCGCCCAACGCGGGCGCCCCGGCCAGCCCCGCCTTCGGTAGCCGGTGCAGCCGCCAGGTCGGGCCTAGCCAGGGCAGCACATCGAGGAAGACCAGCCCCATCACAACGATGCCGATCCCGGCCACCACCTCGATCACCCGCTGGTGCAGCAGCAGCGCCCGCCCGGCGCTGCCGGCCGCGTACGCCAACACGACGAACACGGCGGTGAACCCGGCCACGAACAGCGCCGACCCGGCCACCGCCCGCCCAGCCCCCCGACGGCCGGACGTGGTGGTGGCGTCGGTGCCGGCCAGGCCAGTCACGTAGGACAGGTAGCCGGGCACCAGTGGCAGCATGCACGGTGCGAGGAAGCTGACCAGCCCGGCCAGGGCGGCGACGGCGACCGCCGCGAGGAGGGGACCGGTCGCGGCGGTCGGGGCGAACCCGCTCACCGCGCGGCCCCGGACGCCGACGGTGCCGGGCGGCCTTCGGCGGCGACCTGTTCGACGACCGGTTCCAGCTCGCCCGCGACGAGGGCCTTGCGGAAGATCGCGGCGACCCGCCCGGACCGGTCCAGCACGACGGTGGTGGGCACCACGTTCGGGTTCACCTTGGCAAACTGCAGCGCGGTCTGGCCGGCCGGGTCGAACAGGCTCGGGTACGGGACACCGAAGTCGGCGTCGAACGCCTGGGCTGCGTCGCGGCCGTCGCGCACATCCACCCCGAGAAAGGCCACGCCCAGATCCTTGGTCGCCTGGTAGGCGGCGACCAGGTGCTTGGTCTCGACCCGGCACGGCGCGCACCACGAACCCCACCAGTTGACCACCACCACCTGGCCGCGCAGCGAGGTCAGGTCGAACGCGGTGCCGTCGAGCAGCTCCCCGGTCACCGGCCCGGGGGTGGCCCGCTGCTCGGGTGCGTACACCTCGGTGAGTAGGGTGCCGTCGGCGACCTGCCTGACCCGGTCGGCGCGTCGCGCGCCGGGCTTGGCCGAGCACGCCGCGACCGCCAGCAAGGCCACGGCGATCAAAGCCGTGACCTGCAGCGACGCCGAGCGTGGATGCCGCACGCCTGCTCCCTCCGGTGGACGACCCACATCCTAACAACTATCCTCCTTAGGTGTTTAGGTGAGTCTGGGTGAACGCGAGTGTCGGAGGACATTGGGGTGCTACGCGGGCCGGGCGTCATGTTCGCCCCGGGGATCCTGCTCGGCGGAGCGCCGTACTCGTTCGGCCGGCTCTCCGAACGCGCCTTGCGCCGTGACCTGGACCGTCTCACCCGAACCACGAAGGAGAAGTGACCACAATGGACAATCTCGTGTACCTGCTACCTGCCGTCGGCTGCGCGGTGATGATGGGCGGCATGATGTGGATGATGATGCGCGGCAACCACGGCAGCACGCAGGCGCAGCAGCCCGACACCGACACGGCGACCGAGATCGCCGCGTTGCGGGACGAGATCGCCGCGCTGCGCGCCGACAAGGACTCCACGACGCGGGTGGGCGGTCAGGGGTGAGCGATCTGGCCTGGGCGGTTGGGCTCACCGCGGCGTCGGCCGGGCTCATGTGGTTCAGCTGTGTGCGGCCGATGCGCGGCAGCCGTCATGCACCGGGTACCACGACGGACGTGACCGGGGAATTGGCGGCGCTGCGCCGTGAGGTCGCCCGCTTGCGCACCGAGTGGACCGGCCGGGACGTCGCGGGCGTGTGACATGCCCCGGTTGCTGGTGCCGGCAGCCTCGGTCTTCGCGGTGTCGGCGCTGGCGTGCCTGATCGCGTGGGCCTGCATCCGCTGACGGCGTCAGTGGTGCGCCTGCCCGCCGTCGTGGTGGGTGGAGTGTCCACTGTGGTCCTCGGCCGTCGTGCCATGGTGGCTCATCGCGTCGGGTGCGCCGCCCATCATCTTCAGCATCGACGCGCCGCCGGTACGGGCGAACCGGATCAGCAACGCCGCGGCGAGGATGAGGAAGGCGATGTTGAGCCAGGTGGTGTAGTTCCAGCCGATGTCGCCCGGCTCCGGCACCCGGGCGGTGCGTTCGGTGGGGATCAGTCCGGCGGCGCCGAACATCAGCTCCACCGCATACCCGGCCAGCACCATCGCGGCATAGAAGACGCCGGTGATGAGCAGGGCCATCCGCAGCCCGTAGTACTTGCGGTAGATGTTGATGATCGGCAGGATGATCAGGTCGGCGAGGATGAACGCGACCACACCGCCGAAGCTGATCCCGCCGTTCCACAGCACCCCCGCCAGCGGCACGTTGCCGATCGAGCAGACGAAACTCGCCACCGATACCAGCGGTCCGATCAACGGTCCGAGGATCTTCTCGGCGGTGGGGTGGCCGGTGAGGAAGACCTGCTGCCAAAACGAGTCGGGTACCCAGGCGGCGATCGCCCCGGCCAGGAGCAGCCCGCCGACCAGGTCCCGCGCGATCGAGGCCCACTCCATCACGAACACGTGCGACACCGCCGTGTAGCCCTCGCCGGACAGCAGCCGCCGCCAGAAGCCGCCGGGTTTGCGTACGGACATGTCCATGGCGGCGTGGCCCTCCATCGACCCGGCCACCCCCCGCTCGGCTTGGGCGATCGCGTCGCGCAGCAACCGCTCCCGCAACACGAGCCGGAACGCCACCGCGACGAGGACGATCATGATGGGTCCGCCGATGAACAGCGATGCGGTGAACTGCCAGCCGAGCAGCAGGGCCATGATGATGCCCAGCTCGATGACGAGGTTGGTGGAGGCGATCTCGAACGCCATCGCCGCGGTGAAACTGGCCCCTCGCCGGATCAACGCACGGGCGAGCGCGACCGCGGCGTAGGAGCAGGACGAGGAGGCGGCGCCGAGCCCGCTGGCGATGGCCAGGGTCTTCGGGGAGTCGTCGCCGAGCAGGCGGTAGACGGCTTCGCGGCGGATGACGGCCTGCACGATCGCGGAAAAGCCGAAGCCGAGGATCAGCGCCTACAGGATCTCCCAGGTCATCGCGCCGGCCATGCCCAACGCCTCGCCGAGGTGGCCCAGCACACTCACCACTACCTCCTTCGTCGACGTCTTCTACCCGTCGTGCTCATCGGTGTAGACGAAGGTGCGGCGGGTGACGTGTTTGGCGTCGACCACCGTCTCGGACAGGGGGCGGTCGCGGTCGTCGATGCTCAGCTGCGCGTAGCGCCCGTCGGCGGGAAACCCGACCGCCAGAGTAGTGATGCCGCCGGCGGCGCCGGTCTGGACGACCTGCGGCGCCTGCCCGCTGCTGTAGGGCTCGGTGGCCAGGAACCGCTCGCCGGTGATCCGGATCGGCGCCACCTCGCCGGGACCGACCGCGGTGTCGCTGGTGACGGCCTCGTAGACGGTGATCGGCCCGGCGTCGCGCAGGGCGGCGGCGACCCTAGCCAGCCGCGCGGACGCGTCGGCGACCGGCCACGGCACGAGTAGGCTGACCGTGCCGCCCCGCCAGCCCTTCGCCTGTACGCCGAGGCTGAGCAGGTTCGTGCCGCGGCTCCAGTCGACCTCGGCAACATAGCAGCCCTCACCGCAGCCCCGCAGGGCCACATCCGCGTCCCGGTCATCGGCAGTGTGCAGGCGGGCGGCCAGCCGGTAGCGCTGCGCCGGGCCGGTCTCGTAGTAGTCGCCCAGCTTCGGCGCGGTCAGCCGCACGACCAGCTGCCCGTCGCTGGCCGCGACGGCGACCCCGACCTGCCCGGCCAAGGTGGCCAGGGGTAGCACAATCCCGTCGGGTGGTGGCGGGGCCACCGGTTGGCTGTCGCGGGCGGTGGGCGTGGACACCAGCGCCGCCGTCACGGCCAGCACCAGTCCGAGGGCGGCGACCTCCACCCGGGTCGCGGTGACCGTCCGCGCAAGGGTGTCGCGGCGCAGCCACCACCGAGCGGTTACCGCAGCCCCTGCGGCGATCGCGACCAGGCCGACCTTGGCCAGCAGCAGCCGCCCGTACCCGGTTGTGGTCAGTGCATCGACCGGCACCAGGACCAGTGCGGCCACGGTCCCCGTCGCCGTGAGCAGTCCGAGCGACCAGGCCGCCCAGCGGGCGTAGCCGGTGACCAGCCACCGCAACGCCGCCGTCTGACCGCGCCAGACGACGCCGGCGCTGACCACGTGCACGAGGGCGCCGACCCATACCCCGGCCGCCAGCAGATGTACGCCCGTCAGGACGGCGCCCCAGCCGGCGGCGGCCTGGCCGGGATGCGCCCGCACCCCCTCGGCGACCGGTACCGCCAGCAGCGGCAGCCACGCCCAGCCATGCCACCGCGTCGCCGCCAGTCCCGCGGTGCACGCGAACGCCGCCGCCTCGACCAGTAGCACCCGTCCCGGTATCGAGCCGACCAGCGCCTGCCAGCCGGTGTCGGAGACCAGCAGCAGCCCGAGACCGGCTGCCGCTACCAGGCCCGCCACCGCGCCTGGCCGCACCCAGGACGGCACCAGCGGCAAGCTGGCACGCAGTCGGCGGGCGGCGTGGGTGATCCGAGCACCGACCGCGCCGCCCAGGGCGAGGGCGAATCCGGCGAACAGCAGCCACCGCAGCCCGACCGGCGGCCACGACGTGCCCGACCCACCAGCGTCCGATGTGGACCCTCCGGTGATGGCTGCGCCGACGGCGAACCGGAACGTGGACTCGACCAGGTCCCCGTCCGCGCCGGTGACCCGCCACCGCAGCGTGTAGACACCGGGCGTCAGGGTGCGGGTGACGTGCCCGGTGAGGGTGGTGCCGCCCTTGGCGGTGGCCACATCGTCGAGGCCGATCGCCACGCCGCGCGGGTCGAGAATCGTCAACGCGCCCGCGCCAATGGTGACGGGCTCGTTGAACACCAGAACGATGGTCGCTGGCGACGTCGGGTCGGCGGTGTCCACGGCCGGGGTTGTGAACAGCAGCGTCGGATGTGCCTGCGCGCGTCCTGCGGTGGCGAGCAGCGCCATCGCCGCGGCGGCCACCACCACCAGCGCACGCGCCAGGGCGAGACCCGCGGGGCGGGTGGCTGCGGTCATGGTCAGGACAGGGTGGGGCACATGCCGAGTACGGGGAAGACGTGCGCGGCCAGCAGCAGGCCCGCCGGGGCGGCGGCGAGCAGCGCGAGACCGGCCGCGAGGGCCCACCGGTGGGTGCGGCGCAGCGGGGTGGGCGGGTCGAGCAGCCGGTTCATCCGGGCCAGGGCATCGCCGCCGGTCGCTGCCAGCACCGGCGCGAGCGGTGCCGAGGCTGGCGCCGATGAGCTGACCTTGGCGGCCATCGCCACCAGGGCGCGGGCCAGGCTGATCCGCTCGTGCGAGCGGATGGCGACGTCGTCGGCACGCATCTCCACCAGCCGGCCCAACTCCCGGCGGGCGCAGGCCAGCAGCGTCGAGTTCGGGAGCGCGTGATGCAGCAGCCGGATACCGTCGATGATCAGGTCGTGGCGGCCGGTGGCATGCGCGCGTTCGTGGGCGAGGACGGCGGCGAGCTCGTCGGCGGACAGGGTGTACAGGGCGCCGGTGGTGACCACGACCCGGCGCCGGTGCCCGGCCACCACGTACGCGGCGGGCTGCGGGTGTTGCACCACGGTCGCGCCGAGTTCGGGTGCGACGCGTCCGGCCAGGTCGAGGGTGTTCACGTGGTCGCGGCGTCGCTGCGCTCCGGCGCGGACGGCCCGGGCGATGGTGGCCAGCATCCGAGCCACGACCAGGCTTGCGGCGACGAGGACCGCGTAGGAGACCAGCCGGCCGGCGACGCCGTAACCGCCACCGGCGGCCTCGACGCACCAGCGCCAGGCGACACAGACCGGCGCATCCGACGCCTGCCAGGGGGCCAGCAGCGCGAAGGCGGCGCCGAGCCCTGCGGTGGCGATGGCGGCAAGTGTGGCGTACCAGGCGGCGATGCCCAGCCGGGGCGAGCGGTGCACCCAGCCGGCCCGGGCGAGCATGCGCGGCGCGCCCACCGCGGTGGCGAAGGCGAGCAGGAGCAGATGCAGGCCGATCATCGGCGGCGCCCCTTCTCCTGCGCGCCACGGTTCTCGTGCGCGGCCAGGGCGGCGCGCAGGGCTGCGGTCTCGGCCGGGCTCATCTGATCAACGAAGCTGGTCAACGCCTCCGCCGGGTCCCCGGCCGCGTCCAGGGCGCCGCGCATCAGCTTCGCGCCGTACTCGCCGCGCGAGGCGACCGGGGTGTAGCGGAAGGCGCGCCCATCCGGTTCGCGGCGCAGCCAGCCCTTCTTGAACAGGTTGTCCACCACGGTCAGCACCGTGTTGTAGGCCCACTCCCGCTCGGTACGCAGGTCGTCTTGCAGCTCGCGCACCGACGTCGGCGTGCCGCGGGCCCATAACCGGTCCATGATGGCCGCCTCCAGGTCGCCGAACCCGCGCACACCCACCTCCACGATGTCACCTAAGCAGGATAGTTAGTCTAGCGGCGCAGCGCGTCGAGGATGCGGGTGGCCAGGTCCGCGGGGACCGCGTCCGGGTCCAGGTGTCGCTGCAACGCCAGCGACTGGTACAGCGCGATCGCCGCGGAGGCCACCTCCTGCGGGGAGCGGTCCGGGCTGGCCATCGGCTCGGCGAGGGGGGCCAGCAGGGCCCGGAACTGCCGGTACGTGTCGGCCAGCAGCTGCGTGGCGGTCGGGGTGCGCAGCGCGTACAGCCAGAACTCGAACAGCAGCAGACACCACTGCAGGTCCACCCAGTCCAGGTCCGGCAGCGACGCCACCCCGTCACCGGCGGTGCCGGACACCAGTCCGGTGAGGAACTCGGCCTGCTCGTCCATCCGCTTGCGCAGCACCGCGACGAACAGCTCGTCCTTGGAGGCGAAGTTGGAGTACACCGCGCCCTTGCTGAAGCCGGCCGCCTCCGCCACCTCGTCCAGGCTCGCGCCATGAAACCCCCGGGCGGCGAACACTTTTTCCGCCGCAGCCAGCAGCTGGGTCCGGGTGCGTTCCCGGCTCTGCGAGCGCGTGAGTCGCGTCACCTTTCCACCTAAGCTGCTTGGGAGTATTCTGATACCCATCGGTATTTGAAGACTAGCTGGTATGGCCGCGGAAAGGAAGTCTGATCATGGGTTCGATGATGGGCGGCGCGGGGATGGCCTGGATGCTCGCGCTGATGGGTATCTCCACGCTGCTGGTGCTCGCCCTGCTGGTGCTGGGCGTGCTGGGCATCGTGTGGCTGGCCCGCCACTTGGGCAGCAACAGTTCGGCCGGCGGAGCCGGACCAACCGCACCGCCGCACCGCAGCTGACCCGATGCTCTCGCCGCGGGTCGGCGATCCGGCCCGCCCCCTCTGGAGGGAGAACGCACGATGACCCGCGACAGCCAGCAGCAGCGCTGGCGGCGCAACTGGGACAAGCACGCCGGCACTTACGACCGCAGCATGAACTTCTGGGACCGGCGCCTGTTCGGCGACACCCGCCAATGGGTCTGCGCCCAAGCCACCGGCGACGTCGTCGAAGTCGCCATCGGCACCGGTCTGAACCTGCCTTTGTACCCTCCCGGGGTGAGGCTCACCGGCATCGACTGGAGCCAGGCCATGCTCGACGAAGCCCGCCGCCGCGCCGATCAGACCGGCCCTGCCGTCGACCTGCGCGTCGGCGACGCCCACCACCTCGACCTCGCCGACGCCTCGTTTGACACGGCCGTGGCCACCTTCTCCCTATGCGCCATCCCCGACCACCGGCAGGCGCTCGCCGAGATGATCCGCGTGCTGCGTCCCGGCGGGCGGCTGCTGCTCGCCGACCACGTCACCAGCACCAACCCGGCCGCGCGCGTACTCCAACACGTCATCGAAATGTTCAGCGTGCCCCTCGCGGGTGAGCACTACCTGCGCCGGCCCGCCGACGACGTCCGTGAACAGGGCCTGCACATCGAAGCCACTGACCGGTTCAAGCTCGGCATCGTCGAACGCCTGCGCGCCGTCAAACCCGCCTGACCGCCGGCAACCTTTCGATCTCCTAAGCATCTTAGGTAGACTCTCCAAACTGCCTCCGCCGGGACGGCGGAGTACGAGGGAGGGCAACCGATGGGTAAGGCGGCGCGGACCAAGGCGGCGGCACGAGCCACCAGACCGGCCCGGACCACCATGACCCGGCGCCCGACCCGCGGCGCGGCACCCCGCCGGCCGTGGGGATGGATCATCGGGCTCGCCGCCGCCATCGCCGCGGTCGCCGCGCTCGTGATCTGGCAGACCGGCCGCGGCGGCGAACCCGCGCCAGTAGCCATGACGCACGTGCACGGGCTGGGAATCAACCCGGCCAACGGCACGCTGTACGTGGCCACCCACGACGGCTTGTACCGCCTCACCGACGGCCAAGGCCACCTCGTCGGCGAGGGCCGCCAAGACACCATGGGCTTCACCATCGCCGGCCCCAACCAGTTCCTCGGCTCCGGCCACCCCGCACCCGGGCACGGCGGCCCACCCCACCTCGGGCTGATCGAGTCCGGCGACGCCGGCGCCACCTGGACCACCCGGTCGCTAGCCGGCCAGGCCGACTTCCACGCCCTGCGCTACCGGCATAACACCGTCTACGGCTACAACTCCACCACCGGCCAGCTGATCACCAGTACCGACAAGACCACTTGGCAGACCCGAGCCACGCTCGCGGTACGGGACTTCGACGTCAGCCCCACCGACCCGAACACCCTGCTCGCCACCACCGAATCCGGGCTGCAACGCAGCAGCGACGGCGGCGCCACCTGGGCCTCGGCCGGCGGGCCACCCCTGCTGCTGCTCGCCTGGGAGACCGCCGACCGGCTGTGGGGACTGACCACCACCGGCGACATCTTGCGCTCCGCCGACGGCGGTACCGGCTGGAATCCCACCGGGAAACTCGCCGGGCAGGCCACCGCGTTCGCCGCTAACAACGGCACCCTCTACGCCGCCGTCCACGAGCGCGGCATCTTCTCCAGTACCGACAACGGAACCACCTGGACAACCCTGTATGCCCAAGGCTGACCTCCACAAAGGAACCTCAGTCCCGCCACCCCGGCGGGGGCCCGCGGTCGGCTGCAAACTCAGCGACGAGCAGGTCCAGGCGATGCTGGCCACCCGCCTACGCCACCCAACTGAAGGACGTACGTGTGTGAGGGCATCGGGGGTCACCGGGTAGCTGCCGACCGGCGCCGCACCGCATGAACTGTCACATCGGGCCCCTGAACAGGGAAAACGCGGTTCTTATTCTGCCAAGTTTGGTCCACAAGTTGTCAGAATAAGAACCGCAGCCAGCAGGGCTGGCTGCGGTTTTGTTGTTCCGGGGTTGGATTGCGGCTTACCGGAGCCGCGACGGCGCCCGTGCGTCCGGAAGCGGCGCGGATCATGTGATGTCGGGGAGCGAGTGCACACGTCGCTCGGCGAGGTCTGGCAGGTGTTGCGCGGCTGCCACGAAGTCGTTGTCGTCGTGCAGGACCACGAGTGCGCGGCTGGCCGCACAAGCGCAGACCAGGAGGTCCACGCAGGACAGCGCTCGATGTGCTCCAGCCCGCAACAGTCGGTACTGCGCTGATTCGACCCACTGCCAGGCGGTCTTTGGTACTGGAACGTCTGGATATAGGTCGAGGAACATCGAGGTCATCTGCTCGTACTCGTTGAGGTTGCGGGCCGAGCGACGAAACTCGATGCGCTGAGGCTGGCACGACCCGATCGCGTGATCAGAGATCACCTCAGCCCAGCCGGCCCGCACGTCGGAGTCACGCAGCAGGCGCCACAGGGCCGACGAGTCGGCCAGGTAGCGCATCACGCAGCGGGAGTTTTGCTGGCCGCACGCATGTCCTGCCACCCCTCGTAGTCCCAACCCTGGGCGGCGACAACGTAGTGATCGAGCGCGGCGATGCGGCGATGCCGAGCGGCATACTCCCGCAACGCGAGGTTCACCGTGTCCTTCTTGCTCCGTGCGCCGGACAGTCGCATCGCCTCGGCCAGCGCGTCGTCATCAAGATCAATCTGGGTTATCGTCATGATGCCTCCTGTGGGCGATGTACATCGGGATAATACATCATCACCATAGCGGGCCGCACTGCCGTTGCTGGTGCAAGCGCAGCCACCGTCCCTGCTGTGACCTGCCGGCTCATGCACGCATGGCCCTGTCGAACACACCGGTCCAGCCGCCGACCTGCGTTGGTCACCGGGTGACGAGGTTTCGGCCGAGCCAGGCCAGGTCGGTGTGGTCGCGCTGGCGTGTCTCCCGCTCGCGTTCGAAGAGCGCGTCGGTCTTCGTCAGAACCAACGTGTAGGGTCGCCCGCTGCGCCGGGTCTGATGGTGCACCGGCAGCTCGGCCCCGTCGATCCTGCTGTGGACGTGGCGTCGGCGCTGCTCTGCGAGCGGCCATTCGAACGATCGGCGTGTCCGATCGCCGAGGAACGCCCCCAGGGTCTCGCACAGCTCGCAACTGCACCCCGTCGCCAACTCGATCGACCAGTCGTCGGCCGCCCGGGCCGGCCGGGCGAGGCGGGCCTCGAGGCGGCTGGCGCAACTTCGGGCGACGACGTCGAGACCTGTCTCGCGGTCGTTCTGCGGCCCGGAGGTATGGGCCGCCCGCAGCGCGGCCATCGCGCAGGTGATCAGGTCGTCGTTGTCCCGGCACAGGAAGGCGACCACGTCGTCGCGCAGGTCGGCCGCCTCGATGATTGCCGTGCTCGCGAGCAGGCCGGCGAAAGGCGGCCCGAGTTCGCCCATTGCGTGGTATCGGTGGCTCGGCGCGGTGAGGCGGAGAAGCGCGTCGGCCGACTCTCGCAGCCGGGTCCAGGCGCCGGCCGACAGCAGTCGGCCCGTCGACGCGCCGGCTTTGGGCGCCGCGCGCAGTGCCTCGCACACGGTGGGCAGCGACTGGAGCCAGTCCGAGCGCTGCGGGTCCCACGACGAGTGCCATGCCCGGTCGCGGCCGAACCAGACCTCGACCAGGTCATGGGCCCAGGGCTGACCATAGCGCGCCGCCAGCTGGGCCAGCCGCGCTGCATGCGGGCGGGCCAGCATGTCGATCTGGAACGGCGCGAGCAGCATCGCGGCGATGGCGGGCTCGTCGAGGTCCCGGGCGACGCTGAGCGCCTTGCCTAGGAGTTGCTCCCCACCCGCCGCGGTCCTCCAGAAGGAGACCAGCGTGTTGGCGCCCTCCCGCGTCCCGGCCAGGTCCCCTTCCCGTACCAGGTTGGCGAGTCTGTCGAGGCCCCACCGGGGCGATGCCTCCGCGCGGACCGCGAAGGCCAATCGGCGTGGCCACGACACGATCGCCGCCCTGCGGTACCAGCGGTCTAGGGTGTTGCCGTAGTTGCCCATGTAGCCCTCGTACGACGACTCGTGTGGCGACAGGTCCGCCGTGGGTGTCGTGGCGCACACCTCGTCGTCGGACACGGTCAGCGAGATGGGTGTCGCCTCGTCCGACTCGTCCAGCCAGCAGTCGAGGCTGGTGGTCGACTCGATGAGCTCCTGGAGCTCATAGTCGCCGGGCGAGTCGCCGTCGTTCTCGTCGTCCGTGTCGTCCTCGTCGTCCTCGTCCCAGTACCGGCCGCGCCGCCCCCGGTGCCACGACGGCTCGGCCTCCTCAGCGCTCCACGTCTCGTGCACCTCCGCGAGCGCCAGGGCGACCTCGCAGTCGGCGGCTTCCGCCGCCGCCCGGATCACGGCGGCGCGGCTGGCGTCGCTGCCCTTGAGCCGGGCCCAGCCCAGCGCGCGCTGGGTGTACTCGTGGTCGAGAAGGTAGACCAGGCGAGTCGGCTCGTCGGCATCGTCGAAATGCTCGTCCAGGCAACGGGCCAGGTCGGCGGCCAGGCCCGGATCCACCAGGCCGGCGGCCGCGGCGACCGTGTCTCCCTTGAGTAGCAGGTTGTAGGTCAGCACGACCCGGTAGCCCGACGTCACCGGCCGGACATGGTGACGGCAGTCAGCATAGAAGGCAACGAATGACAGCAACTCCTTCGACGACCGGTAGGTCGCGGTCCGGCCACCGTGCTCGACCGTGAGTACGCCGCCCCTGGACGCGGATGGCAGCGTCACGACCAGGGTTCCGATCATGCCGTCGGCCTTCTCCGAGTCCTGGTGCGGAGCGAAGAACTGGCCCGGCGCGTAGACCAGCATCGAGTGGAAGCCGGCCGTCAGCCCGCACCCTGCGGGCAAGCCGAGGTCGGCGCGCAGACGATCAAGAACGGGTCGGAGCGTGACGTCCCACCGCCGTTTATCGATCTTCACCCGGCTCTTCGGGATCTCCCACGTGTCACGGACCTTGGCATCCAATAGCGTCTGCGCGCCCTTACCGAACCGGGCCGGCCGACCCGTCAAGCAGAGCTCCTTCGCCTGCCTGACGGAGACGGGCAGGACGATCGGGCCGACGCCCCGTACCTCCAGCCGCAGGTCGTCGAGTCGCGCGGTGCGTCGAGCGCTGAACGCGCCGGCAGTGACGGCGTCGCCCAGAAGACTCGCAAACCGGTCTCGCGCGAAGGTCACAGCCGAAGACATCACAGCACTGTAATCATCGGCGCGCGCGGAGGGGCCGCGGCATCCCGGTTGTCGTACTGCACCGGCAAACGGTCGGGACTACTACTGCTCCCGGGTCGGTGTGGCCACCCGCGCATCGGCAGCCCGCTGGCCTATCCTTTCCCGGTGCCGGTATCGCGGAAGCGTAAGAAGACCCGCAAGTCGAGCCGAAAGCCAAGGCCGGAAACGTTCGCATCGCGTGGCGGATCTGGCGACTTGCAGCAGGAACTGACCACCGCGATGGCGGGGTTGGCCGAGTACCGGCGGCAGCGCGACGAGCGCCGGGCGTCCCTGGCCGCGGCGGCGGCCAAGCCCATGATCGCGGAGCTGGTCGAGCGTGCCGCAGCCCTAGGAGCGTGGGTCAGTAAGACGTCGACTGGGGGTCTGTGATAGATGATCAGTCGTGGTCGGTGGGAAGACGTTTCGGCGGTTCGATCCGCAACAGGTTCTGCTGTTACCGCCGTCGTTGGATGACTGGCTGCCG